>Ga0157375_10000093_pt1 | contig 89926 bp, 70 predicted proteins | sample M35metaG_FD_115311 | JGI IMG/M metagenome (GOLD analysis project Ga0157375, IMG submission 115311) | Miscanthus rhizosphere microbial communities from Kellogg Biological Station, Michigan, USA - M3-5 metaG | ecosystem: Host-associated > Plants > Roots > Rhizosphere > Soil | place: USA: Michigan... | reverse complement strand
GATGTAAGGGCTTCGACACTACAGAGGAAGAAGGGATCCAATTTAAAATTGGACGAGTCCGGGTATCTCACAACCGAAATTACAAGATCTCAGGTTGGACGGCCAACTCTGTTGGTTTCAGGTCCAGTTTAAGATCTTGTAATTTCGGTTGTGAGATACCCGGACTCGTCCAATTTTGAAATTCCCTCTCCGCTGGTGTCCTTCGGCGATCTACTTCTTCTTCGCCGTCGTCTTCTTCGCCGCCGCCGCTGCGGGAGGATGTGCCGGCGGTTTAACGACATTGTCGATATCCGCGACAAGCTTCCATCCGTCCGCCTGACGATGCAGAACGACGACATACCTTCCCTGTTCCGTTGTGGGCTTGCTGCCTTTCGCCTTTGGGGTTGTTTCCATCGTGTACGTTCCTTCGTCGTATCCGAGGTCGCCCGAGACAGCGTTATGGGACGGCGTGATCGTAATCTTTGCCGTGGCGTGGTCGAAAAGACCTTTGTTCCGTTCGACGATAGCGGCGCGTCCCTTAACAGTCGGGCCGCCGTCACCGGGCATCACGACAGCGTCTTCGGCATACAGTTCCCCTATTTTTGCTGCATCACCGGCATTGAATGCCGCGATGAAGTCTTCACGGACTTTGTTCAGCGCGTCCACGTCGGCTTTTGCGTCGGGGAGTTTCGCAGCTTCTTTTTTCTCTTCGTTCCCAGCGCACCCGAAGAGCAAGAGCGCGCCAACAAGAATCAGCATCGATTTCATGGTGGTTGGACCAGCCTTTCATTGAGTTGAGGTAAGCATAGTCCCACCAGTTGCTTTTTCAAATCTCGGCTCTATGATGATTGGCTCGTGACTTCCATCGGCCACCGCAAAGGTGAATTGATCGTGCTTCTCGGAGCAGTGACTGCATTTGCTCCGGTTTCCATCGACATGTATCTGCCGGCTCTGCCTGTTCTCGGAGTGGAATTTGGCGCGTCGGCCGGACACGTCCAGCTTTCGGTTGCATCTTTCTTCCTCGGGCTTGCGGTTGGCCAGGGTTTCTACGGCCCTCTGTCCGATCGCTTCGGCCGAACGAGGCCGCTCTACGCCGGACTCTTTCTGTTCGTCGTTGCGTCAATCGGCTGTGCGCTTGCGCCCTCGATCGATTTCCTGATCGGGGTGCGATTCTTTCAGGCTCTGGGTGCGTGCTCCGGCCAGGTCATTGCTCGCGCCGTAGTGCGCGACCTGTTCGAACCTCGAGAAGCGGTGCAGATTTACTCCCTGCTGGTTCTTGTGATGGGTGTGTCGCCTGTGCTCGCTCCGCTTCTCGGTGGACAAATTCTCCAATGGTTTCCGTGGCGGACCATCTTTTGGGTGATTGCGACACTCGGAGCCATGGGACTGACGGGGAGTCTGATGCGTCTTAAAGAGACGCATCGGGCAGAGCGGAAGCCTTTGATCCTGGGCAAAGTATTACGCACCTACGGCGATTTGCTGCGGGACCGCGCTTTTCTGGGCTATGTCCTCACCGGGGGAATGGCGATGGCCGGGATGTTTGCTTACATTGTGGGATCGCCTTACGTGTTCATCGAGTATTTCCATGTCACAACGGAACGCTTTGGTCTCTTCTTCGGTGTGAATGCGTTGGGTCTCGTGCTTGCGGCGCAGCTGAATGCGCGGCTTGTCCGGCATTTTTCCAGCGACGCGATTATTCGGAAGGTCCTCGCAGTTCAGGTAACGTCGGGGTTGGTTCTGCTCGCCGGCGCCTGGACGGGATTTCTCCAGCTCTCCGGTGTCGCGGTGCTGTTGTTTGTTTATGTGGCGTCCGTCGGCTGTCTCTTCCCGAACATCACGGCGATGGCGATGGCGCCGCACGGCGCAAGGGCCGGCAGTGCTTCCGCCTTGATTGGTGTGCTTCAGTTTTCTCTGGCAGCAGCGTCGGCTGCGCTCATCGGGACCACCAGGAGCGGCGCTGCGATTCCGGTCGCGGTTCTGATCGGGGTCTGTAGCGTCTCAGCGGCGGTCCTCTATTGGACGATGATCCATAGCGCCCGAGCGCAAGCGGGAAACCGCGTGCCTGCTCGATAGCGTAATCACGGCGCCCAACAGTGGAAAGATCGCCAGAGCGATAAGGGCCAGGGTGAAGCTTCCCGTTCGCTCGCGGATCCATCCGATGAGATAAGGTCCGAGAAAGCCTCCCAGATTTCCGACCGAGTTGATCAGCGCGATGCCGGCCGCAGCGCCAGCCCCGGCTAGCGACTCCGAAGCCAGTGCCCAGAACGGACCGAGTGTTCCCCAAATGCCGGCAGCCGCGAGCGAAAGCGCCGCGAGCTCCAGCACAGGATTCTGCAGCAACCCGGCGGCAATCAGTCCCACGGCTCCGCCAACTGCTGAGAGTGCAACGTGCCAGCGACGCTCGCCCGACGCATCGGAGTTCCGGGAGAGTAATATCATGCCGATCGTGGCGCCAATCCACGGCACGGTCGTAATCAGGCCAACAAGAAAAGCCCTCACTCCGGAGAAGCCCTGGACAATCTGCGGGAGCCAGAACGTGATGCCATAAAAGCTCATGATGATTGCGAAGTAGATGATCGCGAATGTCCACACGCGACCGCTTCGCATGGCCTCACTCATCGAGTGCTGGCCGTCGGAAGCGGTCTGCTGCCGTTCACGCTCGAGCGTGACGTCTATCCATTTCTTTTCTTCATTACTTAGCCATGTTGCGTTCTTCGGGCCGTCAGGAAGGTAAGCAAAGGTGATGAACCCCAGGACGACAGCAGGAACGCCTTCGATCAGGAATAGCCATTGCCATCCGCCGAGTCCGTGCCAACCGTCCAATTCGAGCAACAGGCCGGAGAGAGGGCCGCCGATTGCGCTCGCAACCGCCGTAGCCGTCATGAATCGTCCCACAGCGCGGCCCCGAGCGTGCGTGGGATACCAGTACGTGAGATAAAGGATCATTCCTGGAAAGAATCCTGCCTCGGCAATGCCAAGCAGAAACCGCAGGGCGTAGAACGACGCCGTCCCTTTCACAAACATCATCGCTGATGAAATGATTCCCCAGGTGATGAGGATGCGCGCCATCCAGAGGCGTGCGCCGACACGATGTAGAACGAGGTTGCTCGGAACTTCGAATAGAAAGTATCCGATAAAAAAGATTCCGGCTCCCAGCGCGTAGATTTTGGCGCTGAATCCAAGGGCGGCATTCATCTGCAGCGACGCGAAGCTGACATTGACGCGATCCAGGTACGACACGATGTACAACAGAAACATGAACGGAATGAGCCGACGAGTAACCTTCTGGAGAAGCTGCGCTTCAGAAATCATGGCCGGGGAGTTTGTGCTACGATTGCGGCGTTTTCAACCCCTAAAGGAGTCCTCGAACATGAAAGTAACCGTCTCGTGCCTGCTGGCTTGCCTTTTCGCAGCCTCCCTCTCTTTAGTTTTTGCGCAAGCGCCCGTGGTGCGTGTCACGCCTGAACAGCTGAAGTGGGTTCCGGATCCGGAAGGCCTGGGCTTTGCAACGGCGATTGTTGAGGGCGATCCGGCGAAGGCTGGACTCTACATCATCCAGGTAAAGTTTCCTCCCTACGTCATGAGTCGGCCTCACTTCCATGATGAAGCGCGCTATGCCACCGTCATCAAGGGCACCTGGTACACGGGCGAAGGCGACTCGTTCAATCCGAACAGCACCATCCCCTTGAAGCCTGGAAGTTTCATGAAGCATCCCGCGAAGACGCATCATTTTGACGGCGCCAAGGGCGAAGAAGTTATCATCCAGTTGATGGGAATGGGGCCCAGCACGACGACCAAGATCGATCCCAGCAAGGGACTCTTCTCCTCTTCAAAGTAGCGCGGTTAATAAAAGCGAGCTATCGTACGCGGAACACCCTCTTTTAAGGAGTGCAAGACAACATGCGATATTTCAAATCCCTGATCCTGGTTGCGGGGCTTACTCTCGCCCTTTTGCCGGCATTGACGATCCGCGGCCAGCAACGCGAAACTCTGGCCTGGGCACCCAAACCGGTAAAGGCCAATCCATGGGTTGCACCAAACAAACCGCACTGGAAACTTTCGGAGCTTCTGGCCTCGCATAAAAGCCAGGCCAGCTGGACGGAAACCGTCGTCAGCGACGACCTGCTTCATGCGGATTACATCCAGATGGCGCCAGGCACGAAGACGCCACGAAAGTTTCATCCGGACAACCGTGCGTGGTGGATCGTCCAGGATGGCCAGGTGCGATTCTCGATTGAGGGTCAGCAGCCGATTCTCGCATCGAAGGGATTCCTGGTACAGGTGCCCTATCGCAATATCTACAGCCTCGAGGTCGTCGGCGACAAACCTGCGCTCTTTCTTGAAGTCACCGCAGCCAACGCCCAGACTATGTATCCCATCGACGAGACTCCGACGCCTATACCAGGAACGGAATTTGTGAAGGTGCGTATCTCAGGCAAGGGCAGCTATGACGAAATCAACAAGCCTTTCTTTGACTTCAATACCATGGTGGCCGGACAGCGTGGCCAGCCGCGCTTTGTAGTTGACGATCGTCTGTTTGCCAACATCATTCGAGGCATGCCGCAGGCGGACAATCCGAAGGACAAGGGACACTTCCATGAAGTGTCGGCCGAATTCTGGTTCGTCTTGGAAGGCACGATTGAGTACAAGATCGAAGGTCTGGAAACCTTCAACGCGACACAGGGGGATGTTGTATACGTACCGAAACAACTCTGGCATCGCGCGCATCACGGCGGTACGGGGTTCTCCACCCGACTCGCGATGAACGGCTACCCCGACATGCTGCACAACTACCAGCCCACCGAAGATATGCGCTAGAGAACTGAGATCGGGGTCTGACCCCGATCTCAGTTTGATGAACCTGTAATGGAACAGAAGAAACCACGATCACTGTCTGTCCTGGTCCCTGTCTACAACGAACAGCATCTGGTCGACACATCCCTTCGCAGACTGAAAGTTCTTGCGACGACGCCCCTTCTCGACAGAGTGGAAGTGATTGTTGTCGATGATTGCTCGACGGATGGGACGGCTCAGGTTCTCGACCGTTTTCGAAAAGAACACTCGAATGATGCGGACAATAGGATTCGTTGGATTTTCCTGCGGCACGACACGAATGGCGGCAAGGGCAAAGCGATAAGAACCGGGCTCCAGCAGGCCACGTGTGAAATCACAGTCATTCATGATGCGGACCTTGAATACCACCCAAGAGATCTCATCCGCATGGTCAATGTGTTTATCGAAGAGGACCTGGTCGATGCCGTCTATGGATCGCGGTTTGCCGGTGGAGAGCTTCGGCGAATTCTGCTTTACCGTCACGAGTTGGGCAACAGGCTGCTGACCTTTCTCACGAATGTGATCACGAACCTGAATCTGACCGACATGGAGACGTGCTACAAGGCCGTCCGAACCACCCTATTGAAGTCGATTCCGATCGAATCCAATGATTTCAGGATCGAACCTGAGCTTACGATCAAACTCGCCAAGCGGCGTGCGCGGATATTTGAAATCCCGATCAGCTACTCCGGTCGAACCTACGAAGAAGGCAAGAAGATTAACTGGCGTGATGGACTTCGAGCGCTCTGGGCCATGGCGAAATATGCGATTTCCGACGAGATCTATCAGGTCGATCCGTATGGAAGCGGGACACTGGCGCGGTTGGCCCGAGCGTCGAAGTTCAATGCGTGGATGGCCGACACTATCCGGGCGTATTGCGGCTCGAGGGTTCTTGAGATTGGCAGCGGCGTAGGAAATCTGACACGAAAACTGATCCCTCGAGAACAGTATGTGGCTAGCGATATTAATCCGCTCTACCTGGAACCACTGACAGCGCTCTCCGCCGACCATCCTTATCTAAAGGCCAGCTACTGCGACGTAACGGACTCGTCGTCATTTCCAAGATCAAGCGGAGGGTTTGACACGGTTATTTGTCTCAATGTAGTCGAACACGTTGAGGATGACGTCAGAGCGATGGAAAACATCCGGAGTGTTCTGTCGGACGGAGGTGCTGCGATTGTTCTCGTGCCAAATGGTCCCTGGAATTTCGGCACGCTTGACGAGGTCCTTGGCCACCACCGTCGCTACACAAAGGAATCTCTGCGCAAGCTGAGTGAAGACTCGGGGTTTGTGGTCGAAGAGCTTATCGAGTTCAACCGGATAGGGACTCCAGCGTGGTACCTGAATGGCAAGATCCTGCGCCGGCGCGTCTTCGGACTGTTCCAGATCTGGATGCTCAATCTTCTGACCCCGGTTTTCAGAGTCGTGGATTCAGTGCTGCCGTTTCCTCCCCTCAGTCTGATCGTCATTTTAAGAAAAGGCGGCATCACAGCCGCAGATACCGTCGACGACAGCAATGTACGGCCAGCGGTGACGGCTTGAGGTCGAAGCGAGGGCCTCAGGAACTCCCGGCGGAAATCGACCAGAGATAATGACATGACTCAATACTCCGAATTTATCGACCAGACACTGCGAACTGAAGGACTCCTCCGCAAACTATTCCCCAACGACATCTCGGATCGCGCCATCTGGCGCCGTCTGAAACAAGCCGACGACGCGACCGTGGCCGGCGGTTCGATTGGTGTTCCTCCTGCGTTTGCCATTGTGCGAGGTGGTTTGCTCTATGCGTGCGACGATCTATCCGGAAGCCACGAGTTCTTTCAAGACATCGCGGGTGATCTCGTCAGCTACTGGCACGGCATGATGCATCGCCGCGAAGCCGATTTTGATAACGCGCGGTACTGGTTCCGTCGAGCAGGCGTCTTACCTTTCTTCGTTACCCTCTACAGTCGCGCTGCCGAAATCTCCACAGACATGGCAAAGCAGACCTCATGGGATCCCTACCTATTTACGGGCGAGTGCGAGCAGCACCGCTTAGGTGCGGATAGCGACGAGTCGAGCCTTGCCCTCCTTCAAAGGGCAGAGTTCGACGCCGTATTTGACTACTCGTGGCGCCAGGCCAGGGTCGGCGGCGCACCCTCCTTTTAGCAAGCCCCCCGTCGGGGCGGTGTATACTGCCGCCACTTTCAAGACCGTAGTCATAGAGGAGGTCCTAAGTGATCCATAGGGCTTTGCTTGGAATTCTGGTGGTAGGGGCGGCTTTTTTCGTACCAGTCGCGCGTCCATTTGATACGTGGAAGAGTTACGGTGGCGGGGTGGACTCGTCGCAGTACTCTTCGCTGAAGGAAATCAACAAGACCAACGTCGCGCAGCTTCAGGTTGCATGGACCTTCCAGCCTGGCGCCGCCGCGACAACCAATCCACTTGTGGTGGACGGCATCATGTACGTTCCTGGCGGCGGTGGAATCGCCGCATTGGATGCGGCCACCGGCAAACAGCTGTGGGTAAGCGCTGGTGGAACTACGTCTCGCGGTATGAACTATTGGGAAAGCAAGGATCGCTCGGATCGGCGCCTCGTCTTCATCAATCAGGGCTTCATCAAAGAAATTAACGCGAGGACTGGAGAGCCTATTGCGACCTTCGGGGAAAACGGACGTGTGGATCCGAGCGCTGGCGCCGACAGAGGCATAGGCCGTCCCGGTGGCAATCCGGGTCGAATTTTCAAAGACACCATCATTGTCACCGCTCCGGCAGGCGGCGCGGGCTATGACTCGACCCCCGGCGACGTTCAGGCATTCGATGTCCTGACCGGTAAACGTAAATGGACATTCCATAGTGTTCCGATGCCTGGAGAAACCGGCGCCGAGTCCTGGCCCCCTGAAGCTCTTGAGGGAGGCGGCGGCGTGCACAACTGGAGCGAGTTTACGGTCGACGAAGAGAAGGGACTCGTCCTCGTTCCTTTTGGCACCGCTCGATTCGATTTCTACGGCGGCAACCGAAAGGGTAATGACCTCTTCGCAAATAGCCTGGTCGCACTGGATGCGGAGACCGGCAAACGGCGCTGGCATTTCCAAATGGTGCATCACGATTTGTGGGACTACGATCTGCCGACGTCGCCAAAGCTTCTTACCGTGCGAAATAACGGACAAAACGTGGACGTGGTGGCGCAGCCGACGAAGCATGGTTTTCTTTTCGTGCTGAATCGCGACACCGGTGTTCCTCTGTGGCCCGTGCAGGAACGTCCGGTGCCTCAGTCCGATGTGCCGGGCGAATTTACCTCGACCACTCAGCCTTTCCCAACGCTGCCTCCGCCTTTCGCAAGGCAGTCGTTCACTGAAAAAGACATCAATCCTTTGCTAACGCCAGAACAGAAAGAAACCATTCGTCAGCGTCTGCTCAGTTCGCGCAATGAGGGCTTGTTCACGCCGCCGAGTCTTCAGGGCTCCATTGAACTGCCGGGCCACAATGGTGGCGCCAATTGGGGCAGTTCGGCAGTCAATCCCGAGAAAGGAACGATGTACATCGTGTCGAAGGAATTGCCGACATATCTTCGAGTGGTGAGACGCGGAGAAGGCGGCCGCGGAGGCGCAGGTGGCGGCGGTGGCCGAGGTCGCGGAAACCGTGGCGCCGGCGCAGCTGCCGGTCCAGGCGCGCCTGATGCCGGTGCACCCGGCGCTCCTGCTGCCGGGGGCGCTGTCGTTCCGCCCGCTCCGCCCGCTGCGCCCGAAGCCGCCGCTGCAGGGGCACGTGGCGCACCGGCCGCAAACGCCGCGCCGGCCGCTGGTCGTGGTGCTCGCGCTTACCGGCCCGAAGGTTTCGTGGACTATGACGTTCCTTACGAATTCATGAACAACGGAACGACTGCCGAAGGCGTCGGAGGGTTGCCGGTGATTGGGCCACCATGGTCGCAAATAACCGCGTACGACCTGAATACGGGACGGATTATTTGGCAAAAGCCGCACGGCGACGTGTTGGCCCTGGGCGATAAGGGCAAGGGAACTGGCAGCATCGCGCCACGAGGCGGCGTCGTCGCAACGGGCGGAGGGCTGGTCTTTGCAGGAACAGCGTCGGATCGAAAATTCCGTGCGTACGATCAGGATGATGGCAAAGTTCTGTGGGAATACAACCTGCCGGGCGCGCAGGAAGGCGTGTCTGCGGTTTATCAGGTGGATGGCCATCAATACATCGCCGTGCCTGTTGGAGGCGGCAGTGTCTTCCAACCACGGGCTGCTCAGGGCAATCCGCTTCCTGCCGCGGGCCCCGCTCAGTACATGGTTTTTGCCTTGCCGAAGAAATAGGAGAGATCTCACCACCACTTTCCGGTGATAAACCATCGGCCGATACCCGCATTTTGCGCGAAACCGTAAGATGCCCTTGTTTCCTCCGTGACTTCTCAACTAAAACAGGCGCCTCCGTCCCGAGGCGCCACCTTATTTCTGGCAGGCGCTGATGTGGTTTAGACAGATGGCAGTTTCGACGTTAAATGTTCTGGGTTGGGTTTTACTCTTGTTTGGCCTGGCCATGATTGGCCTTCTCTTGACGATGGTTGCCGTCCTCAGCCAGATCCGCTAATTTTGCTGCATATTCGCCAGCGCCAGCACGATTAACACAATAATCGCCGGAATAACGATGTACACCAGTACCTTTACCCAGCTGACGGGGCGGTCGCCCGCGGTGTTGCCGGTATAGCCATTTACGAGGACGTGAAACGTTCTCGGACCGAAGGTATAGGTTACCAACCATACAGGCACGAGAATGTGTTTAAAAGTCCGGCGGGCATAGACCGATCGAACCTGCAGGTCCCGGTGTGTGTCTCCAGGTACCTGTTGCCCGCATAGCCCGTACATCTGCTGATCCATCTGGTCGCGATTGAGGTCTGCAGCTTTTCGAAGATCCACCTGGTAGCGCTCGACGGTCCATCCGCGCACGAAGGCGGGATCGTAAGGCTTCAGCTCCTTCGTCGGAAACGGTTCAACTTTACTGAGCAGATCCATGCGAACACCGACAGTCCCCGCCACGAGATCGTCATCGAAGAAGTGATCGAGTTGTCCCGCGGACGGATACCAGCGGACGTGCTGGACCTGCCGAGTTTGCCGCTGGCCTTTCGCGTCGGTATAGCTCTCGGTGGTGTAGTAATAATCCCCCGAAGTTGCGTTCCAGTCCGCATGGGCCGCCGCGTCGAATGTCCAGTAGGGAAGATAGATGGCTTTCAGAGTATCGGTCAGTGCTCCGGACCGAAGAGCATCCGGCGCGAACCAACGCGATCGCACCCAGCCCTTGACGATATCGCGCACGTGCGGGGCATCGAGTTTGACGGGCAGCAGAGATTCAGGCGTGATGGCGTCGCGCGTTTCCTGGTAGGGCACGATTGAAGGCGATCCGCAAAAGTCGCATCGCTTCGCAACGTGTGAGGGCTCGAACACGGAGATCGCATTGCAACTCTGGCACTTCACCTTTGCCGTTGCTGCACCGTAGCCGCGTCGGTCGTCACCGATGCCCGCAAGAGTCTTTTCCAGATCGTGCTCGCTGACTCCCGCTGCTTCGGCGGCGCTGGCAGGTTGTTCTTTCGGAATTAAACCGCAGTAGGGACACGCGATGGCCTGCTTCCCGGCGTTCCACTCCATCTCTCCGCCGCATTCGGGACACGGGCGCTTACCGAGTGCGGTTACAGAGCTCACTCGGCCAGAAATGCGTCAATCGCAGCTTTTGTGATGCGATATTGCGATCCGATCTTTTTTGCCTTGAGCGTTCCTTCCGTGATGGCCGCCATCACGTCTGCTTCTGTCACGCCGAGGAACTTCGCGGCTTCAGGAAGGCCCATCAGGTCCGGAGCCTGAGGTGGCGAGCCTGCGGGCGCAGTCATTCCACCTTGCTTCATCATTTCCTGAGCGATGCCGAATCCCACGGCGAGCTCGGCGGCTGTTCCGCCTGCGCCTCCGCCTGCGCCCTTCGCCATGCCCTGACCCATTTGATACTTCACGTAGTCGTTGAGATTGCCGATAGCAGACATACTGGAACGCTTGTCGATAGCTTCTTCGACTTCCGGGGGTACAGAGACGTTCTCGAGAATGAAGCTTGGGAACTCAATGCCGTACTTTGCGGTAACCACGGGATTGATGACCGGCATGAGTGCATCTCCCAGCTCCGTGTAGCGTGCCGCGATGTCCAGCGCTGGGATCTTCGCTGTTGCCAGGGAGTCCGCAAAGATACTCACCAGCCGCGACCGCATCGTTTCGGCAAATTCATCGACACGAAAGTTCTGGTCAGTTCCGACGACTTCCTTCAGGAACAGCCGCGGCTCGACGACTCGAAAATCGTAAGTGCCGAAAGCGCGAAGGCGCACAATGCCGAAGTCGTTATCGCGCATCATGACAGGATTCGCGGTGCCCCACTTGTTACCCGTGAACAAGCGCGTATTGATGAAGTAGACGTCTGCCTTGAAGGGCGACTCAAATCCGTACTTCCACCCTTTAAGCGTGGTCAGCACCGGGATGTTGTCGGTCACCAGGCTGTACTTGCCCGGGGTGAATGTGTCGCCAAACTGACCCAGGTACACAAATTGTGCGACCTGCGACTCGCGCACAATGAGTTGCGCCCCACGTTTGATCTCACGATCGCTGTCGGGGAATCGCCATGCAATGGTGTCACGAGAATCGTCGTTGAATTCGATGATCTCGATCAATTCGCCGCGGATGAAATCCATTATTCCCATGGCCGAGATGGTAGCGCAATTTGACGGCGCGGGATATATTTCACCCACAAAACACCGACGCGGAGGCTTGATGAGACTACGACTACTCTTTGGTTTCGCTCTCTTTGCAGCCTTTCTTCAACTCAACGGTTGGGCGGCCACTCCCTGTGAGTCGCTGACAGCGATGACGCTGACCAAAGCAAAGGTCACGTCGGCATCTCCGGTGGCTGCGGGTGCCTTTGTACCACCGGGAAATGGCGCGCGCGGGGGCAGAGGAGGAGGAAACTTTGCAACCTTGCCGGCGTTCTGCCGCGTAACCGCGACGCTGACCCCAACAAGCGATTCCGATATCAAGGTCGAACTGTGGTTGCCGCAGTCCGGCTGGAACGGCAAGTTCCTGGCTGTCGGTAATGGTGGATGGGCGGGCTCCATTCCGTATCCTGCGATTGCTGCGGCGATGCAAGGCGGGTACGCGGCCGCCGGCACGGACACGGGTCACACCGGCAACAACGCGGACTTTGCGTTAGGACATCCGGAGAAGATCGTAGACCTCGCTTATCGCTCCATTCATGAAATGACCGTTCAGTCGAAGCTCATTCTCGCTCAACACTACGGAGCCGCACCCAAATTTTCTTATTACAACGGGTGCTCTCAGGGTGGACGCCAGGGCCTTGCTGAGGCGCAGCGGTATCCCTCCGATTTCGATGGCATTATTGCAGGCGCTTCGGCGATTGATCAGATGCGCATGCATGCAGCCCGCACCGCTTTGAATATTTTGGTGAATAAAACTCCTGATGCCGTTATTCCGCCGGCTAAGTACTCCGCGATTAATAAGGCGGTATTGGGTGCTTGTGACGCATTGGACGGAGTTAAGGACGGCGTCATCGAGGATCCAATGAAGTGTAAATTCGACTATGCCTCACTCCTGTGCAAAGCGGACGACAGCAACGACTGCCTGACAAAGGCACAGGTCGCGTCGGCAAAGACGATGACTTCGCCGCTCAAAGATCCCAAAACAGGAAAGACCCTGTTTGATGGCTATCTTGCTCCCGGCGCCGAACTGGGGTGGGCAACGCTTGGAGGGCCGGAACCGCTGGGTCTCTCGGTATCGGGTTTGAGGAATATCGTCTTCGGGGACCGTTCGTGGGACTATCACAACATGGAATTGACTGCGGATGTTGATCGCACCGTGAAGTTAGACAATGACGTGATGGCGACAACCAACCCTAACCTCCAGCGGTTCTTCGATCGCGGCGGGAAACTGCTGATGTACCACGGCTGGTCGGACCCTCAAGTCACGCCAGTCAACAGCGTTTCTTACTATAAGGATGTGCTGAAGGCCGTGGGAAACGGTAGCGCGGGAAAATCCATCGCGCTGTTCATGGTCCCAGGGATGAACCATTGCGCCGGCGGGCCGGGCACAGATACTTTCGACAAGGTGAAGGTGATGGAGGATTGGGTCGAGAAGGGAATCGCGCCGAAGAAAATCGTTGCGTCCCATTCGACGAATGGCGTAGTCGACAAGACACGGCCGCTGTGCCCTTACCCTCAAGTTGCGAAATACAATGGGTCGGGTGATATGAACGATGCCGCAAACTTTTCATGCAAATGAAAGATGTAAGTTATTCGCTGTCGTCGGTGATTTTCAGGAGGCTTCATGCACCGCAGAGTGCTGTTTGTAGCGCTGGGATTTTCAGTCGTCTTGCCATTGCTCGCGCAGCGCGGCGGAGGGCCCGCAAAGCCAACTCCCCGATGGCCGGACGGTCACGTCTACCTGAGCGCGCCGGTCGGAGAGAAGGGATTGTGGGTCGGCAATGGCGGACGCCTGGTTGTTAATCCCAACAGTTACGAACCCAATACCACGCGCAACGCGCCCATCCATATCGATAACGCGCCGCTGCAGGACTGGGCCCGAGCGCTGACGAACTTTCGACACCGCAATGTGCTCGCCGACGAACCGCACACACGCTGCAAGCCCTCGCCCGGGCCTCGGCAATTTGTCACGCCCTATGGTATCGAGATTCTTGACGTGCCGGAGTTGCAGAGAGTGTTCATTCTGGATGTCGGAGGTCCGCACTCCGTCAGGATCATCTATATGGACGGACGCCCGCATCCTCCGGCTTCCGAGTTTCCACCCAGCTATTACGGGCATTCGACTGGTCGTTGGGAAAACAACGACACCCTTGTCATCGATACCCTCGGATTCAACGAGCGCGCCTGGATGAATCGCGACGGTATCCCGCATACGGACCGTATGCACCTGATCGAGCGTGTCTCGCGTCCGGATTTCAACACTCTGAAGTACGAAGTGACGATTGAGGATCCGGGAACGTTCACCGCTCCGTGGAACAGCGGGTTCAACCTGAACTGGTCGGACGGTACGGAAATGTTTGAATACATTTGTCAGGACAACAACTACGCTCCGGAAACAATGGTCGGAAACGAGGGTGTTTTGCGGACAGGGATTGTTGTGCCTTAACGAGGCTGGCGCAGGTTACGTCTACCTTGGTCGCCGTCCTGGTTTCCAAGCAGCTTCTCAATCTCTGGTCCCAACGAAATTGATGAAGGCGTGCGCATTGAGTCTGCCGGACTGTCAGTGTACGCTTCCGAGTTCGGGAGATTCCTTGGCGACCATACGCTTTACGCAGAATATTCAGCGTCATGTTGCGTGCCCTACGCGTGACGCCTTCGGATCCACTCTTCGCGCCGTTCTTGATGACTATTTCCGCGATAACGAAAGAGCGCGGGGCTATGTTCTAGACGAGCAGGGACGGGTCCGGCAACACATGGTGGTCTTTATTGATGGGGAACTCGTGCGCGATCGTGACGGGCTGAGCGATCCGGTTGCGCCCAATTCGACCATCGATGTCATACAGGCTTTATCAGGAGGATCCACTTCACAATGAGCAATCGATGTTACGTAGCCACGAGGAAGGGTCTGTTCACGCTCGACAGAGGCGCTTCTTCAAAGTGGTCGATCAGTCACGCTGCATTTGTCGGAGACAATGTCACGCTGGTCATGCACGATCCCCGAAACGGAGATCTCTTCGCCGCGCTCAATCACGGGCACTTCGGCATCAAGTTGCACCGATCGCGTGACGGCGGAGAAACATGGCCGGAGATTGCGGTGCCCACCTATCCTCCGATGCCCGAAGGATACGTGCCCAAGCCGCATCCCTTCACCGGGAAAGCCATCGATTGGGCGCTCAAGCTGATTTGGGGGCTTGCGCCAGGCGGTCCCGACGAGCCCGGCGTCGTGTGGTCCGGAACCATGCCCGGCGGATTGTTTAAATCGACCGACAGTGGTGAGACGTGGGAACTCAATCGCCCGCTGTGGGACCATCCGAAGCGCGAAGACTGGGGCCCCAACGGCGCTGAGCATCCCGGCATTCACTCAATATGCGTGGATCCACGCGACTCCCGCCACGTGAGTATCGGCGTTTCGACTGGAGGCGTGTGGATCACGCCGGATGGCGGAAATTCCTGGGGACAGATGGGCGGGGGGATGCGCGCAGATTACTTTCCTCCTGAGCAGATGCATGATCCGAATGTGCAGGACGTTCACTGCCTCGTTCAGTGCAGAGCGAATCCCGAAATGCTCTGGGTGCAACATCACAACGGAATTTTCCGGTCGACCGATGGCGCTGCCTCATGGACGGAGATCACGGATGTGAAGCCGTCCGTGTTCGGTTTCGCTGTTGCCGTGCACCCAAACAATCCGAGCAGGGCATGGTTTGTTCCTTCGACGAAAGACGAAAAGCGTTGTCCGACGGATGGCCGTGTCGTCGTGAACCGCACCAGCGATGGAGGCAAGAGTTTCGAAACGCTGCGGCGCGGTCTGCCACAAGAATGGGCTTACGACCTGGTCTACCGCCACGGACTGGATGTAGACGAAAGCGGAGAACGCCTGGTATTCGGTTCTACAACCGGTTCGGTGTGGATTACTGAAGACGGCGGCGATTCGTGGCAGACTGCGTCGTCCAACCTGCCTCCGGTGTATGCGGTCCGATTTGTGAAAGATTAGAGCTCACGCGACGGACTATCCGAGTAAGTTCAATTGTCATCGCACAACAATCAGCAATCAACAGGCAGCGGACCCTCGAGGGCTGGTTACCAAAATAGTCGGCTGTCCGCTGACTTTGTCCGATGACAATTGAACTTGCCCGGATTCCTCCTGAATTTCCGACTCCTCTAGACTCTTGTAGGCTAGATGTCCCCCTCTTATCGTGGTCCGGTCATGAGGACCTTTTGCTTCGGGCTATTGATGGCAGTCCTGATCACCTTGCGCCTCTCCGCGGAATCGGATCGTGCATCCATCGCAACAGGACTTTTCATTGGTCAGGTGTATCCCTCGGGCCACGCCTATCTGAAGCCTTTGGCCGGCGAAGACGCCCCGGCCAACAACTTGCCGAAGTCTGTCTTCTTGCTGCCGTTGTCGGGTGAGCCCGCTGCATTGAAGACACCGCCGACGCAGGCCACGCTCATTTCGCCGACAGTGAGATTCGACTACATTCCGCGCGTCGAGGGTATGGACGATCAGCACTTGACGTGCGGCCCGGCAGAACCCCGAAAGAAGAATCCGGCGTTCCGATATTTATCGGAGGACTTCTTTGATGCGATTTTCGATTATTGCGACGGAAACGACGATGTCGCTCTTTATCGTTCCTCTCCGTTGCCGTATTCGGTGAAAGTCCTGGCATTCACTTCGGAGGTTGACCTCATCGATGCGCGCCTGGTGTCGGGTGCTCGACCCGTCACTCCAACTGAGGAACAGGACATTGCGCGGCAGCGGCGCGATCTGCAGAGTGAGGGGGAGTGTACGACAATCCCGGCTTTTGTGGATTCCTCCCAGCGTGTCCTTGAAGCGGCCTCCGGGAGGGGACTAACCCTCCGCTTATCCTCTTACAAGACCCCCGGTTGCGCCGGACACCTCTCGACGATTTATGTCCTCGATATGCTCCGAGGGCAGGATGTCGTCCAAACGTTTCAGCTCGGCCAGAGCCACGGTCCTCTATAAGCCCTACGCGCTCCTCGATTCTTCTTCCCCCTAAGCTCCCGCGTTTTCCTTTGACTCAGGCCCCGAATCAAGAGCCAGATCGGGTCCCTGTACTTCGCCTTATCGGCCGTCTTATTAATAGTTTGCATTTCCTTGACCGGAAGGTCGGCGGATCATTAACATTGGCGACTGTACAGATGTAAACTACCCCCTTAGAGTGGGGAAAATGGCGAATATCGACAGTTCGCTGGTATGGCGCGAGTTCGCGACGATTGTGTCGTAAACTGGTGCAATTGACTTCAGGACGCCGGAGGAATGCTTTGAAGACGAAACAAATTCTTGCTGGTTTTATAGGCGCTCTCTGTTTCGGATGCCTCCTCGGACCATCGGCTGCCGGGCCTCTGGCACAAGCCCCGGCTGCGCCTCGTCCACAGGCCGCGGCTACCGCGCTTCCGGTGAGCGACAATGGTTCCACAGCGCAGCGTGCTGTTCTGGATCAGTACTGCAACACCTGTCACAGCCTTCGCGCCAGGGCAGCCAAGCTGGATTCTGCCGTCCGGTTAGCGTTTGATGATTTGGACCTCAATAAAGTCGGCGAGCATCCTGAGATTTGGGAGAAGGTAGTCCGTAAGGTTCGCGCCGGGTTGATGCCACCGACGAACGCCCGACGTCCAGAGGCCGCCACACTGACTGGTCTGGCCGCCTGGCTCGAGAATGAACTGGATCGGCACGCCGAAACGCACCTGCCGGCGCCTGGGCTCCACCGACTCAACCGCGCCGAATATACGAACGCGATTCGCGACATCCTGGGCCTGGAAGTGGACGCGACAAAGTTTCTGCCGGCAGATGATTCCAGTCATGGCTTCGACAATATGGCCGGATCGCTAACGATGTCGCCTGCACTCATGGAAGCTTACCTGTCCGCTGCCGGCAAAATCAGCCGCCTCGCCATGGGAAGCGAAACGGAACCTCGTCAGGTTGTCTTCGATGTGCCGCCCGACACCGCGCAGAATCACCGGATAGAAGGTCTGCCTTTTGGAACTCGGGGCGGCATGCTAATCAAGTACGAATTCCCGTCCGACGGTATGTATTCGTTCACCGTCAAGGGCATCACCGGGTACTTCACACGCGTTCTTGGCCAGATCACCAAAGAGAAGCTGGAGCTGACGGTCGACGGAGAACGTCTTTACCTGTTTGACTGGGACTCGGAGATCGGAAACAAAGAGGGCGACGGCGGCAGCAGCCCGGCTTTCCCGATTCGTGGCGGTTTCCACAACATCGGCGTGGCCTTCCTGGCCACGAATGACCTGCCGGGCACGGAATTGAACCGGCCTTTCGAGCGGACAATGATCTCCCCCGGAGAAATTCCCGGCTTCATGTTTTATCCGCACGTCGGACAGGTTTTCATCAATGGCCCCTTCAACGGGACTCCATCCAGCGACACACCCGCGCGCCGGAAGATTTTCACGTGTCAACCCCAGAGTGCGCAGCAGGAGGGCGCGTGCGCGCGGCAGATCGTTTCGACACTCGCGAAGAAGGCCTTTCGACGGCCTGTAAAAGAATCCGACCTCGAAACACTGATGAACTTCTACACGCTGGGCCGGAACGAGGCGAAGAATTTCGACGGCGGAATCCAGGCGGCAATTCAGGTGATCCTCGTGGATCCTGAGTTTTTGTATCGATCGGAGCTCGAGCCCGCTCAATCGACTCAAGCCGCTGCGAATGGAACATATCAGATCAGTCAGCGCGAACTTGCGTCACGACTTTCGTTCTTCCTGTGGAGCAGTATCCCTGATGATGAACTCATCAATCTCGCGACTCAAAGCCGGTTGCGAGATTCTGCAACTCTGGAGAAACAGGTGCGCCGCATGTTGGCGGATCCCCGCGCCAAGGCTTTCGTGAAGAACTTCACGGGGCAGTGGCTGAATGTGCGCGGAATGGACGCCAAAGAACCGGTCATCGATCTGTTCCCGGATTTCGACGACAACCTTCGCGCGGCCTTCAAGCAAGAAATCGAATTGTTCTTCGGCAGTGTGATGCAGGAAGATCGAAGCATTCTTGAACTGCTGGATGCGGACTACACCTTCGCGAATGAGAGGCTGGCAAAGCACTACGGCATCGACAACGTGTACGGCCCCCAGTTCCGCCGGGTGACGCTTCCTCCCGAGCTCGACATGCGCCGCGGCTTGCTGGGAAAGGGCGCGCTGCTGACCATTACCTCCCAGCCGGCCCGCACTTCGCCGGTTGCTCGCGGCAAGTGGTTCCTCGAGACATTCCTGGGCGTGAGTCCGCCGGATCCTCCGCCGGGAGTTGAAGTGAATATCGATAAGAAGAAGAATTCCGCTCCGAAATCACTTCGCGATCGCATGGAACAACACCGGTCGAATCCGGTCTGCGCGTCGTGTCACCAGATCTTCGAGCCTATGGGCCTCGCGCTGGAGAATTTCGATGCGGTCGGCAAATGGCGCACTTCCGACGATGGCGCCGCCATCGATCCGACTGGCGTTACCACCGACGGCACCAAGCTGGAAGGCGTGAAATCCTTGCGCGAATTGACCAAGCGCTATTCCGACCAGTTCGCGCAGGTCGTGACGGAAAAGCTGCTGACTTATGCTGTTGGCCGGGGAATGGAAGTTCAGGACATGCCGTCTGTCCGCGCCATTACACGAGCTTCGAAAGCAAAGAACTACCGGTTCTCGACACTGGTTATGGGCGTCATTGAAAGCAACGCATTTCAAATGAACATGAAATCTTTTGCAGTGGGTGCAGGCACACAACGAGCCGGACGCTGATCGATTAGAAGGAGAGGCAGATGTTTATCACCAAGAAACACATTTCAAGAAGAACCGTACTGAAAGGCGCCGGAGCAGCGCTGGCGTTGCCCTTCCTCGATTCGATGATTCCCGCCGCGACGGCGCAGTCATCCGCAGCCGCTTCAGCAGCTGCGCGCCCGCAGCGATTCGTCGGCATCTTCACGCCGCACGGCATGGCTCCGGGTTACTGGGTTCCCAGCAAGGAAGGGACGGACTTTGAGTATCCATTTTGTTGGAAGCCGCTCGAGCCTTTTCGCGATCAGGTTACCCTGATGAGCGGACTCCACTCTACTTCGGCAGAGCCGCCTCCGGGTGTTACCGGCGCCGACCACTGGGTCGCAGCCGCGTTCCTGTGCGCCGACAAGCCGAAAAAGACTGCCGGCGCGGACGTGCGCGCAGGCACAACGATCGACCAGATCATTGCGCAAAAGATTGGCCGCGAAACCTTGTTGCCGTCGATGGAATTTGCGTGCGAGGATCCTGGATCCAATTCGAGTAACTGCGGAGAGGGTTACAGCTGCGTCTACACCAATACGATCGCCTGGGCATCTCCGACAAAACCCCTGCCGATGGAACTGAATCCGCAGGTCGTGTTCGAGCGCATGTTCGGTGATGGCGCTTCTCCCGAAGAGCGAACCGCACGACGTGAACGGAATCTGAGCATCCTGGATTCTCTCAACCCGAAAATTTCCGGACTGCGCAAGGAATTCGGCCCCACCGACCGCTCCAGGCTGGATGACTATGCCGAGAACATTCGCGAAATCGAACGTCGGCTGGAACTGGCAAGAACGGCCTCAAAGGTGGCGCCGGAGAATCTTGACGTGCCGGTTGGAATTCCTTCGTCCTTTGATCTGCACATCAAACTGCAGTTCGACCTGCTCGCGCTTGCGTTCCGGGCCGACATCACGCGCGTCGGCACATTGTTGGTCGGACGCGATCTTACCAACCGGACTTACCCGGACAGCGAAGTGCCTCGATTGAGTTTCCATGGCGGCTCCCATCACGGCGAGGATCCGGCGCGTATCGCGGACTTCTCCAAGCTCAATCAATACCACGTGAAGATGGTCGCCCATCTGGCAGACAGTCTGAAGAAGGTCAACGATGGCGACGGCACTCTGTTGGATCATTCTGTCGTTCTCTTTGGCAGCAACATGGGTAACCCCAACCAGCATCTTCACTATGACGTTCCCCATGCTCTGATCGGCGGAGCCAGCGGAAAACTCAAGGGTGGCCGCCATTTGGCCTATCCCAGCAAGAAGATTCCGACAGGCAATCTGCTGTTGAGCCTTTTGGATCTGTTCGACATTCACCAGGAGTCGATCGGAGATAGTACGGGACGTCTCGACAAGCTCGTGTAACGGCGCGTTGTAGAGGAGAGGACAAAGCATGAAAGTCAGACACGTCATGGGAATGAGTCTTGCCGGTGTCTTCCTGTTAGCCATCAGCCTTGCCGCCGCGAACACCGATGTGGCGGACGCCGCGATGCGCAAAGATCGAGCCGCGCTGCAGGCGTTGCTGCAAAAGGGCGCCAACGTGAATGCGGCGCAAGCGGACGGCGCAAGAGCCATTCATTGGGCGGTTTATAACGGCGACCTCGAGATGACAAAGATGCTTATCGGAGCCGGCGCCGACGTGAAGGTGGCGAATCGCGATGGGTCGACTCCGCTCTGGCTGGCCTCTACAAACGGCGACGCTGCGATTATCCGCGTCCTGCTTGACGCCGGCGCCAACGCTAACGAGGTCCTGCCCCTCGGCAGGACGCCCTTGATGCTGGCTTCACGGACCGGCGCACTTGATGCCATGCGGGTCCTGATCGACCGAGGTGCAAACCTTAACGCCCGGGACTCCGAACGCGGAACAACGCCGATGATGTGGGCTGCGGACCAGGGCCATGCAGCCGCTGTTCGTCTTCTCGTCGAACGCGGCGCGGACCTTGCCGCTCGCTCGGCTCCCGCTGCGCGTGGCAGAGGTCCGGCGCTCGGCAAATCCAATGACCCGAGAGCTTCTGTCAAGCGTCAGGTGGAAGCGGTCATCGCTGAACAGGGGCAACTGCCGGATCTGTCGCAACTTCGTGCCGCTGGAAACAATAATGGCGGTGGAGCTCGCGGAAATGCGAATGCAAACGCGGCGAACAACAATGACGGCGATGATCAGGCGGATGCTGCTGCAGCTTTCGGCGGCGGTGGCGGCCGTGGGAGGCAAGCTCAGACCGACGGAGGTCAGCTGACACCGCTGATCTATGCCGCTCGCGCCAACAGTCTCGAAACTGTCCGCGTCTTGCTCGATGCCGGCGCCGATATCAATCAGGTGAGCGGCTACGGCTGGAGTCCATTGCTGGTCGCAACACAGAATCGCTTCTACCTGCTCGGCAAGTACCTCCTTGAAAGAGGCGCGAATGTGAACCTTGCCAATAAGGGCGGCTGGACGCCTCTTTATCTGGCGACGGACAACCGCAACATCGAAGGAGGCGACTATCCGGTCCGTCCGACCGACATGGATGACCTGGAGTACATCAAACTCCTTCTCGCCAAGGGGGCGGACGTCAACGCACGCATGATCGACAGCTCCGAAACCCGTACGGTGTTCACCAATCAGTGGCTGGATGAGCGCGGAGCGACGGCTTTCCTGAGGGCTTCTCAGTCTGGCGACCTCCAGTTGATGAAGCTGCTCCTTGAACATGGCGCAGATCCGAAGATCACGACAGACCTCAAAGTTACAGCGCTGCAAGTCGCCGCCGGTATCGGTTGGGTCGAAGGGATCACGTCCGAGCGTTCGAAGGAAGAGACTCTGGAGGCGGTGCGATTACTTCTCGACCTTGGACTAGACCCCAATGCTCAGGCGCTTACAGGACGCGTTGCTTTGCACGGAGCCGGACACAAAGGAGCTACCGAGGTGGTGAAGCTGCTGGTCTCCCGTGGGGCGAAAATGGACGTCCGCGATTGGGGCAACACAGACAACCGCGGGAGCCCGGAACTGGCAGCGCATACCTGGTTACCGGTGGACTACGCGGATGGGCTGGTCCGCGTCGGTGTGCAATCGGCGATCGCCCATCCGGAGACTGGAAGAGTTTTTCGCGAGCTCATGAAACAAGCAGGACTCGATCCGCCTGCTGAGGGACGGACACTCGATTCGATCTGCATCGTCGAAATCTGCAGCATCGACTACAAACCGAACTGAATTAGGGGAGATCTGGGGACAGCCTCCGAATTCGAACTGAGAAAATCTGCGCAGACTGAAGATTCTGTCGTTCGAATTCGGAGGCTGTCCCCAGATCTCCCCTAATTGCCCAATAAGCCCTCGATTTCATCCATCACACGATTCATCTTCGCCATTGTCAGGTTGAGCGGTTCGTCCGTCGTCATGTCAACGCCGGCGTCTTTCAGCAGATCTACCGGGTACTTCGAGCCGCCGGTTCCCAGGAACGTCAGGTACCGCTGTGTCGCTTCGTGGTCTCCGTCGGTCACCCGTGCGGACAGCGCTTCTGCTGCCGTCAGGGAAGTTGCGTATTGGAAGACATAGAACTCGCGATAAAAGTGCGGGATGTAACTCCATTCGTGCGCAACGTAGTCATCGACGACCATGACACCTTCATTGTGCCCGTAGTACCTGCGTGTGATGTCGAGATATAATTCGGCCAATGCGTCGCCCGTGATTGGCGCTCCCCGTAGTCCGAGTTCATGCATTCGAAGCTCGAAATCCGCGAATTGAGTCTGACGAAAAACCGTGGATTTGATGCCTTCGAGATAATTCCCGAGCAGAGAGATGCGCGTTGGCTGGTCCTTGATTTGACCCAGCATGTAATTCAACAGCAGCGCTTCGTTGAATGTAGAAGCAACTTCGGCGACAAACGTCTGATACCCGCAGAGCGCATAGGGCTGAGTTTTGTTGGAATAGTAGCTGTGCATGGTGTGCCCCAGTTCGTGAGCGAGCGTGCTGACATCGTTGTACTGGCCGAGATAGTTCAGGAGCATGTAGGGATGGATATCGTAGGCTCCTCCATTCGAGTATGCTCCCGATCGCTTGCCTTCATTCGGGAATAGATCGATCCACCGTTCACTAAAGGCGCGCTCGACGACGTCGGCATAGTTGCGGCCCAACGGCGCTATCGACGCGAGAACATGGCTTTGTGCCTCCTCCGGCGAGTACTTCAGATCGACAGAACTAACCAATGGCGCGTAGAGATCGTAGTAATGAAGATCATCGCTCACACCCATCATCCGCTTCCGCAGCTTCAGGTAGCGATGAAGCGTGGGCAGGTTGCGATTCACACCGTCAACGAGCCGCTGATAGACCGAGACCGGGATATTGGGTCCGTCCAGTGCGGCTTCGAGGGTCGACGCGTACTTGCGGGATCTGGAATAGAACAGTGCGCGCTGTACATTGGAATTCATGATTGTTCCGAGTGTTCTGCTGAAACCGCCCAGGGACGTGAAGAACGACGACATGGCCGCCTCGCGGTCCTGCCGAACACCCGATGCCCGCAATTCGCCGTAGCCTGAATGGTCCACGCGCTTGCGGCTTCCGTCCGCGAGAGTGATTGTCGGATAGGGAAAGTCGGCGTTGGCAAGAATACCGTAAATGTTTCCTGGCGAGCTTGCCATCGGCCCGGCGTCGGCCAGGATCTTTTCCTCCGCATCCGTCAGCGTGTGCAGAGCCCGGCGTGCGATATCGTGCAGGTAAAAAGTATAGATCTTCAGCCGCGGCTCTGTAGCAAGGAAGGTATCGATCGTCTCGCTGCCAACCTTGAGTATTTCGGGCTCGATATAGGACGCCTGCGCGCTGTATTCCGCGAACAGCAACTGCATTTGCTGCTTCATGCCCTGGGCTTCTGAAGCTCGAGTATCCTGATCCGCGAGCATGCTGGCATAGACGTACAGGCGGGAAAGTTCCTTCTCCAGGTTGGTCGTCGTGTCGAGCGCATCAGCAAGCATTTCCGCGGAGGAACCCAGACGCCCTGTAAATGTGCGGATCGCCGGCAGCGCGGCGGCGATCCGGTCCTTTTCGTTCCGCCAGGCATTAATGCTGGAGTAGACGTCGTTAATGTTCCACTTGTATTTGTCTTCGATATTGGCGCGTTCGCGCTTCTGTACTTCCGTTGTTGTCATAGATCGACAAGTGTAACCGTGGAGGCTGACCTCGGGCTACTCGAAGTGAATCCACGTCGCTTCGCTGTTTAAAACGTCACGCCGGATAGGGTAGTGTTCTCACTTTGACTTTAGGGGGACTGTGTCGAGGAATGTGGAATGAAGCGCCCTGAGAGCCGCGTATTTATTGTTGAGGATGATCCGTCCATGCGGAACGCGCTCAAGAATCTTTTACGATCCGTGGGGCTCGACTGTCAGCTGTACACCTCGGCGCAGGAGTTTCTCGACGCAGAGAAACCTGAAGTGCCGAGTTGTCTCATCCTCGACGTCCGCCTGCCGGGAATGAGCGGCCTCGATCTTCAGAAGGAACTTGGCAAGGAGGATATCCAGATACCGGTCATCTTCATCACGGCGCATGGAGACATTCCCATGTCGGTGCGCGCGATGAAGGCAGGAGCTGTGGAATTTCTGCCCAAGCCATTTCGCGATCAGGATTTGCTTGATGCTATTCAGATGTCGTTAATGCAGGACCGCAAGCGACGAGAGCGAGACAGTGAAATCGCCGTGCTGCAGAAACGTCTTCAGGCACTCACTCCACGAGAGAGGGAAGTGTTTCCGCTGGTTGTTTCCGGCCGCTCGAATAAAGAAATTGCCGGCGAGATCGGCATTAGTGAGATCACTGTGAAAGTGCATCGCGGAAATCTCATGCGGAAGATGCAGGCTACATCGTTTGCTGAACTATTGCGGATGTCCGCCGACCTGAAAATCCCCTACACAAAGATCTAAGCCGGCCCATGAAATCTATCCCTGACAATCCATGAAATGTAACTTGACAGTATTTGGAAGACGTAGCATCTTGGCCGCTCTATTTCTCCAAGAAAATCGAAGTTTCAGGTGTTCAGCCTGGGAAATGCGAAAGTTTCTGTGATCCGCTCGAGAACTCAGGGATTAAATTGCTCTGACGCTTTTGCGAACTTCGGCGATATCGAGACTCCTCGAGGATCGCGCCTGGACTGCGTTTTCGGGTTTGGAGATCAAATGATGCCTTGAGCGCGGAGGCGGCAGTTACTCGATCTGAAGAGCGAGTTATTCAAAAGGTCGGAATTCTCAGAATCGAGATAAAGGAGTCAACATGGCGGAGACGTCTCTTTTGAAGAGCAAACTTTATGCGGTGCTGATCGGCGTGGACTGCTATCTGCCCAACCGTTTACCTGATGGCGGGTATTATCCGAGTCTTGGCGGATGCGTGCGGGATATCAACCTCGTTGAAGATTTTCTACAAAGCCGGCTTCACGTGCCGCCGGCGCAAATTCTCAAACTGACGGCCACCAATAACGGAACCGATACTCCGCCCGAGCCAAAAGCCACCTGGCCCACGTACGAAAACATCGTCGGCGCCTTTAAGAAAATTACCGACATGGCCATGTCGGGGGAACAACTCTACATACATTATTCTGGCCATGGCGGCCGCAGTACCACGGCATACCCTAAGGTCAAAGGCGCGACTGGTCTCGATGAGTCCCTGGTGCCGACCGATATCGGCAACAGCGAGGCGCGCTACGTGCGTGATCTGGAAATCGCACATTTGCTGAAAGGAATGGTCGACAAGGGGCTGACCGTTACGGTTGTGTTTGACAGCTGCCACTCCGGCGGCGCGACTCGCGGCGGCGATGCCGGAGTCGCCGTGCGTGGCATTCCAAGTATCGATACCGCGAAGCGCCGAACCGATAGTCTTGTCGCTTCCGTCGAAGAGATGGAAGAAAGCTGGCCCTCGAGTCCTTCCTCAACTCCCACGCGTAGCGCAAAGCTCAGCAGCGGTTGGCTCCCGGAATTCAAGGGCGGCATCCTTCTGGCTGCGTGCCGCGCCGACGAGTTGGCCAACGAATTTGCCTTTGAGGGAATCGAGCGCAATGGAGCTCTCACCTACTGGTTGCTGGATTCCCTGAAGCAGATCGGTCCTGGCTTTACTTTCTCGATGCTTCACGACCGGATTCTCGCCAAGGTTCATGTGAAGTTTCAGCAACAGACTCCGCAACTGATTGGCGACGGTTCGCGGGTCGTGTTCCAAACGACCGCAGTCCCACGTCCACCCTCCGCCAGGGTTACCCAGGTGGATCAAGCGGGAGGGCGAATCAAAATCGAAGCCGGACGAGTGCAAGGAATCACCCAGGGCGCTCAGTTTGCGATTTACTCCGCAAGCGCAACGGACTTTACAAACGACAAAGACCGCCTTTCGATTGTCGAAGTAAGTGACGTTCAGGACACCGAGTCGTGGGCCAGCATCACTGATGGCCAGAATATCAACGCAATTTCAGAAGGTGCGCAGGCCGTACTCATCGACGCAGGCAGTCTCAGCTATAAAGGGCGCATCCGTTTGGTGGAAAGAAAGGATTTGCCTCCCGACATCGATCAGCACAGCGCCCTGAGCAATCTCGAGAATGAGATCAAAAAAAAGAAGTGGATCAATCTGGTTGGACAGAACGAACCCGCGGAATACCAGGTTGCCGTTAACTTTAACGGTGAATATGAAGTTTGGGAGCCCAGCGGCCGTATTGTGACGAATCTTCGTCCAGCTCTTAAGACGGCGGATGCGCGATCAGCGTCGACAATGGCGGACCGTTTAGTTCATCTCACCAAGTTCTCCGCAGTGAAGCTGATCGAGAATTCCGCTTCGATCGCTCCCCTCGCCCGATTGATTGAACTGACTGTGGCGGGATCGTCTGCCAAGGGCCCGGGCGGTGAGAATGTGGTCGACGACGGTGAGCAGCTTACGTTTGTCATCCGTAACAGTTCAACGCAAAGCGCCCTTAACGTGACTGTGCTTGACCTTCAGCCCGATTGGTCGGTTACCAAAATATTCCCGCCGGATAAGGATTCCGAACTTGTAGATCCAGGCGGTAGCGTAGAGGTTCCTCTCGTGTTCGAGTTGCCCTCGGCCTACAAGGAATCGCTCGAAACCATTAAGGTCTTTGCCACCGCGGGCAGCACGAGCTTCGATTGGCTGCAGCTGCCGGCCCTGGACAAGCCATTAGAATCGAGGGGAGCTAAAAGATCCAGCGGCAGCGCGCTGGAAAACCTCATTGCAGAATTTTCTGCCGATGCTCCGCCGACGAACGCAACGCGGGCCCGCCTCGGCAACGTTGCGGTGGCAAAGTGGACGACCGCGCAGGCCGATGTCCTGGTCCGCCGGAGACCGCCGGCAATCAAACACGTACGAGACGCGAGCACTTCGCTTCTGCAGTCCGCATTTGAGGAGGCGTCGGCGGCCCGCGGCAGCCGCACCCGCAGCGGAGGAGTTGCTCCATCGGGAGGCACTCGATCGAGTGTCAGCGATCCCCTGGATAACGCAATCACTTCATACTTCGCTGATCCCACGGATGTGCCGGATGCCGTATCTCGACCGCGCGAAGGAACCACGCGCGGAACCTGGGATACTGTGAAATATTGCGCCGCACTGGCAAAAGGAATGGCCGCAGAGTTATGGAGTGCGAAGGTGCGCGGTGACGACAAAAAATACAACGAATACAAAGAGGCCCTTACCGCAAAGTTCGGTGACTGTGACCCGCGTTTCACTGAAGCGCTGAAACACTACATGGAGTTCCTGGCTCGTCACGGCAAAGTGCCTTATCGGCGATGGCAAACTCTTTCCGATTCCGTGATTGAAGGTAAGCTACCGGAAAACGCGGTTATTGGTCTGGTTGCGGATTGGGCCACAGGGCAACCCGAAGCTCTTGAAGTTCTCCGCCAGGTCAAACAGCAAAAGCCGGATGTCGCTATTCATCTTGGCGATATTTACTATGCCGGAACAGCCACGGAAGTGGATAACTACTTCTACCAGCCCTGGCAAAACATTCTGAAACCGGAATCGGACAACGTTACGTCGCTAACACTTCCCGGCAATCATGATCTCTATGCCGGGGGACAGCCGTTCTACGACTTGCTCGACAAGCTGAAGCAGCCTGCAAGTTATTTTTGCTTACGCAACGCGCACTGGCAGCTTATCGGATTGGATACTGCTCTCAACGATAGGCTCAGTGGAGCGCCGACTTCGCTCGACCCCTCCGAATTGGAATGGCTCCGCGACAAAATCACAAATTCAGAAAATCGGCGCACGGTGCTTTTGTCGCACCATCAGCTTTTCTCGACCAACGATAAATTCGGAGACGAAAAGAAGAGTCATAATTCCGCTCTTCTCGGGCAGGTGAGCAGTCTTCTTCCGAACGTGGACCTCTGGTTGTGGGGCCATGAGCACGACCTCGTCGTTTTTGAACCATACCTTGGCCTCAATCGTGGACGTTGCATCGGCGGCAGTGCGTTTCCTGTCGGTAAGTACGAAATGCCGCAAGTGCCCAGCAACCCGGAAGTGCCCTATAACAAGCAGGTCGTCCTGGGTAAAGCCGGAACCTTCTACCAGCATTGCTATGCCGTGATGAGGCTCAATGGCCCTTCGGCAATAGTGGACTACTACGAAGACAGCGACGGCGGGCGGAGACTCTTCTCCGAGTCGATCTAGCCCGTCCGCACATCGTTCGAGGTGGGGGAAAAGTGAAATGGCGAAACTGGTGACGAAACTGGTTCAGCAAGGCCCAGTCATAATTCCGCAGTTAAAGGTGACTGTTATTAACGGGGATCTTTCATTTGTCAGACAGCCGTTTCTGATGGGGCACTATCGTTCATTGAATCTCACGGGCACGGAGTACGTGATGAACAGGCTGATTGGTGGCACGATGGAGGCGTCGTTGTCACTCGGTCTATATCCTGTCGCAGTGGGCACGCACCAGGTATTCATCAATCACATTCCCGCTGAGGACGATCTTTGTCGTGTGCCTCGACCGGAAGCCGTGATTGTGGTGGGTCTTGGGGAAGAAGGTAAGCTGCGGGCGAGTGATCTGCTACAGACGGTTCGCCAGGCGACTTTAGCCTGGGCGCAACGTTCCTTCGAAAAGAACCAGACTCAGAAAGAAAGTCAGACACAGTTTGAGCTCGCAGCGACGCTGATCGGAAGCGGCGGCCTGGGAGTGTCTGCCGGCCAATCCGCTCAAGTCATTTCACAGGCAGTATATGAAGCCAACCAACGGTTGGCGCAGCGCAATGAGAGTCTACGATCCCTCAATGACGAACGAAAAAAAAGAGGCGAACGTCTGTTGGATGAGTGGCCGATGGTCGGCCACTTATTTTTGACAGAAGTTTATCTCGACAGAGCTCGTGAGGCATGGCGTGCGCTTCAGGTTCAGGCAACGGCGACGGGCAATTACGACGTTACAGAAACCGTGCAGCCAGGACAGGCGGCACTCCCACGTCCGATCGAGCACAATTACCGCGGCGCGGACTATGATTTCATGAGCGCAGTTTCCGGAACCAACGAACTGGGCGATGCCATCATTTCCTTTACGCTCGATACAAAACGCGCGCGGTCCGAAGTGCACGCCGAATCGGCCCCCCGGGAACTCGTACGAAACCTGTTACGAATCGGGTGGAATGAAGCACAAGCTAACGAGGCTGTCGGACACACGTTGTTCAAACTGCTTATTCCGATTGAAATGGAATCATTTCTGAGTGGCAGTTCTGAAATGCAAATCGAGCTGGATAGTGGCACTGCCGGAATTCCATGGGAACTGCTGGACACCCGTGGCGATGGGGGCGGTGCAAATCCATGGGCCATTCGGACCAAGCTGCTGCGCAAACTACGAACTGCGGAGTTTCGGCTGAATCCCCGCGACGCGAGCGCCAGCGACGGAATACTGATTGTCGGCGAGCCGGACTGCGATCCGAAAATCTATCCGCCTTTGCTCGGAGCGCGCAATGAGGCGGTTGCCGTACGCGACTTGTTTCTCGAATCACGTAAAGTGTCCAAGGAGTCCATAGTCTCTCTGATTCATCCCGAGGCTCAGAACCAGCCGGGCTTCGATGCTTGCAAGATCACGTCCACCGTCATCTCCGGCGACTGGCGCATTGTTCACATCGCCGGTCATGGCGAGCCACCAGCTAAGATCGGTCCCATACCTCAAAAGCCCGGAGACCCGCCACAAAGGGACGGCCGTCCCCGTGGCGTCGTTCTGTCTGACGGATTATTTCTGGGGCCGGATCTGATTCAGAAAATGCGGCCTGTTCCGGAGTTGGTGTTCGTCAACTGTTGTCATCTTGCGGCGAGAAACCCAGGGCAATTGTTAAATACCGATGAATCGCTGCTGGGCAAGCCCTATGATCGCGCCAGCTTTGCGTCGGGCGTAGCTGAGGAGTTGATCAAACTCGGCGTTCGTTGTGTCATCGCTGCGGGCTGGGCTGTTGGAGATCAACAGGCGATGGCTTTCGCGACGACGTTTTATAACCAGATTCTTGGAGGGGAGAGATTTCTCGACGCAGTTGACGTCGCCCGTCAGGAGTCCAGAAAGAAAGGGGGCAACACATGGGCGGCTTATCAATGCTATGGCGATCCCGATTGGCGATTCCGCACGTCACCCGGGGTACATGCGTCTGGCAAACGGCCGAAAGACGAATTTGCCGGAATAGCATCGCCCCAGGACCTCGTCGTGGCATTGACGACCCTGGCCGTTGAAAGCGAGTTCAGAAAAGCGCCGCGGGAACAGCAGCTCAAAAGATTGACTTATCTCAGGGATCGTTTTGCGGGTATCTGGAATCGGAATGGCCAGGTGGCAGAGGCGTTCGGCAAAGCGTTTGCAGTCTTGAAACAGTTCGATGATGCGATCGATTGGTACGGCCGCGCGATGGCTGCCAGCGACGGAAGTGCTTCAATGAGAGCGGCTGAGCAACTGGGCAATCTTCGAGTTCGATTGGTATTTCAAAAACTCAATAGTAACGTGGGCCGCGTGGATACCAAGGAGGCCATAGAGAAAGCCCGGAATGAGATCAATGATGCGCGGACGTCTCTCGAGTTGCTGGCGAACGATGCAAAAGGCTCCGCAGAGCGACAGAATCTGTGCGGTTCGGCATGGAAGCGTATAGCACTTATAGAGCGGCTTGCAGAGCAGCCGCAACAAGAGTCCGAGGCAATTCAGAAAATGCATGATCATTATCTGGCCGCTGAAAAGCTGGCCAGGGAAGCGAATGCCAGTGATGTTTTTTATCCTGCTTTAAATCGGTTGGCTGCGAACATTCTGCTCAACGGCCAAAAGCCGGAGGGGAATGGACTGGATCCGGATGAAGTGAAGGAATTGCGAGAGCAGATCAACAGTAAGCTCAAGAGTGACCCCGATTTCTGGAGCACTGTCGGCCTTGTTGAACTACAGCTGTATGAGGCCCTTGCCCAACGCAAGTTAGCCGGGAGCCTTGAAAGTCTTAAAAGAGGCTTTAACGACGTGCATTCACGGGTTACGTCCTTGTTGATGTGGTCGTCGGTCAACGATCAGGCGCAATTTGTTTTGAATGGGTATGCTCGGAACTCGTCCGAGCCGCAAGAAAAAGATGCGGCGCACCAGGTTCTGGAGCTCCTTGAACAAATGGCAGGAAAGTGAACGGAGTCGTTTCGGCCTCCACAGGCCGAGACGACTCTTAATTCTGCAAAAGAAATCGCCCTGCCAGGTCCTCCCAACTCTCGCCGGAAGAAGGTCGAGCTCGACACGTGGAAAGCCACTTGCGCGCCTTTCTCTCAAGCAAGAGCCACTTGTCTTTCTGTTCGGCTGCTTTCCTGCAGAGCCATTCGACGGCCAGCGCTGTGGCGCAAGCACGTCGTCCCTCCTCCGGGTCTCCGGTGACTTCATTCATTAACGACTCCAACGTGCGGAGTGGATGGTTGAGCACGGCCGCCAGTTCGGGGGTGAGTTCCCAGGAGCCGTCCGCTCTTTGCAGCGCTATGAGCGACAGCAGAGGCGTCTGATCTCTACAGATTTCGCTATCCCTCTTCGTCGTTTTGGCCGATATCGAGGCCCTCGCGACGTCGGTGAGCCGACCGAAGATCGAGGAAGACTGCGTCGCATCGGGATCTGCGCTTTCTGACATCATGAAGCGGAGGAGCGAGACCTGTGCGGGCTGCATACGAGTTTCCATCACCCGCTGGTTTAGCCGAGTTTCAAGCTGCCCCCAATCGCGTGTGAGCGCCACTGGGACACGCCGAAGCTTCATCTCCCCTGATTCGGGCTTTTTGCGCTTTTCCACTGCGACCAAAGAAGTCTCTCGTGAGCACAGTTTGTAATCGATGCCGAGCTGCACAATTTCTTGCTTCACCCGGAGCTTGGTGTTCCGGTCTTGCAACGAACCTCGCCGATCATGGAACGAGCTCATCCCTTCCTCGAGATCGCGGATCAGTCCGCGCGCCGCGAGCGTACCCACGACGCTGCCCCGTGTGGCGAACTCAGGGTCCACGCGCACTTCCCATGTAAGCGGTCCCTGGGGCCCGCGTGCCGACAGCCGCACCTTTCCGGCGCTCGCATCTTTAAGAAGACCGTAAATGAGAACCCGCCCTCCGGCAAAAACCGGCGGTACGTGGTGCGGAGCCTGCCTGACGTCTACACCGTCCCAATTTAGTTGCAAATCGGTAAGCGCGGGCGCTAATGCCTTCGCAAGCTGACGCAGGACTTTTTCTTCAAGCCTCTCACCCGGAGCAATGAACTCTGCCGCTCCTTCACCGGCTCGCGCCATGCCACTTATGAGATGGCGGCTCGCGCCATGCCCAATTCCAAAAGTGAAAACGCGTGTCGTTGCCGAATGACGGCGGACGAGGTGCAACACAGCTTCGGTGTTTGTGACCTGGCCATCCGTGAAGATGAAAAGCTGCCGCGGCAGCTCTGGGTCGGATTTTTTGTCGAGAATCTCCTTGAGGGGCGCAAGAATCTCGGTCCCGCCAAGGTTGGCGGCAAGCCCTTGGACGTGGGCGCTGGCTTCGGCAAGAGCGTTGTCATCATAAAGACGGCTCTCTGGGAAAAGAACTTCGAACGTCGATCCGAACCCAACGATGTTGAAACGGCACCCAGCCGACAGACTGCGGAGAGAAAACTGAAGCGCATTCCTGGCTTCCTCTATGGACGTCCCAGCCATCGAGCCTGAACGGTCCACGAGGAAAATCATTTCACACGGCGCCTCCGACACATTGAACCGAGGCTGAAAGGAAACCAACGCGGCGCGACGGCCTCTCTCATCCACTTCGACCCAGCTCCTGGGTTCATCGGTGCCGGCAACACGCATCTGCAGAACGAAATCACGATCGAGCGTAGTCTTGGCGGTGCCAAGCCGCACTGTCGCTCGGGTACCGTCGATCTCGACTCCAATTGGATGGGAAGGGGAATTCACGCTGCGGATCGCAGAAGCCATCTCGATCTGGACGGAGAGTTCCAGACCATAAGGAACATGGAAATCGACTGGCGGGTTGAGCCTTTCCGCCGGGGTCTGGCCGATGCCCGTGCGATCTTCGGGCGGTGCGTAGCGCGGCGAGACCGTCGTAGGAAGGACAAAACACCGATCCTCGCCGTCCAGCCTGATTTCTGCCACGTAAGTGATTCGAACCGAGACCTCCTTACCGGCAGCGACGTTGCCGATGCTTGCCGTGAAAACGTCCGGCCGATCCTGGTCGAGGAGGTAGGCGCCGTGACCTGCGGCTATGGCGTCATCGTATTTCTCAAATGCCTTCTCTCGTTCCTGGACTTCTCCAACCACGAGGACGTCATCGATCAAAGCTTCGAACCCGCACACGGCGGCACCCTCGTCGATGGGAAAGACATACACGGCTTCGATAGGCTGCGACTCATCGTTGCGATAACGTTGTGTCACGACGACGCGAGTACAGAAATCTTTTACTTGGGCCTCAACTGAGATTCCTACCAGCGGCACGGGCGAGCCGTTGCACAGAAGACCGGCAACAGGGGCCTTGGTTTCGACATGTTTAGACATCGGGTTCCTCCTCACCGTTCCTGCGCGCACGAAATTGCTGCCGGCACAGGGCGACAATCTCCTGAAGTTTTTGCGGCGCAGGCAACTTCAGGTCGTGCGACACATGGATCTCGAGCCCGGGCAGCACAGGAATGCGCGTCCACAGCTGGCGCGGCGGCTGAGCCGCGGAAGTATTCTTTATGAGCGGCCTCGCGCCTGTGAGCCGCTCACGGATCTCCACCAATGGAAGACCCTCCTCCTGCATTTGTTTCACACGAAGAAGCGTCTCCAGATGCCCCTCGGTGTAGTGGCCTCCACGTCCGAGACCCAGCGGCGCCGGGATTAGCCCCTCCTGAACGTAATAACGAACCGTTCGGCGGCTCACGCCACCGAGTTCCGCCAGTTCTCCGACTGAAAATCGCTTCGTCGAATGCACTTACAATAATATGACAGTTACTGTCGCATTATTCAACTGTTGTTTTAAAGGTGTGGACTGTCGGGGGCCGACGTGAGGATGGGAACGATTTCCTGAACCAGACGACTGTGAAGGATTAGCACGAGCCCGAGGCACGATTTGCTCGCCGCAATCGCGAGTCGTCGTTGACACTGCTTTTCAGAGTTCCCTAAGATCAGTGGCGAGCCCCATGCCATCGACACTGGAACGTTTCTTCGACCTCCGCCCCGGCGACCTTCGCCGAGGAACGTTTCTCGCTTTTTACTGCTTTTTTATCGTCAGCGCCTACAGCACTGGACAGACCCTCCGCGACGCCCTCTTCCTCGAAACATTCGATGCGGTGTGGTTGCCCTACGTGGACTTCATCGTGGCGGTGCTCGTCGGAGCAGTTCTGGCGATCTACTTCCGAATCGGTCGCTGCATGTCGCTTGTTCACTTGCTGGTGGCTACGCTCTGCTTCTTTGCCTCAAACCTCGCGCTGTTCTGGTGGATGGCGACAGTTCAGCAAATAGAATGGCTGCCTCCGCTAGTCTACGTTTGGGTTGGTCTTTTCGGAGTGCTGGCCATGAGTCAGGTGTGGACCCTGACAAATTTCGTTCTCACGGGAAGAGAGGCGAAGCGGTTGGTTGGCTTCATCGGGATAGGTGGAACCCTCGGCGGCATCGTTGGAGGTTTTCAGTCGCATCTGTTCTCGCGTTTGATGGGAGCAGAAAGTCTCTTTCTGGTCATAGCAGGCTCAATCGCAATATCCGCTGTTCTGGTCTTCATGATCGATAAAAGGAATGGGAGCGTGGCGCCCGCCCTTCGCGCTGTGCCGGCAATTAAGAGCCAACGGTCTGCTTCCTTGCGTGAGAGTTTTGTTCTCGTTATTTCATCACGGCATCTGCTGATGATCGCCGCGCTGATCTCTATTTGCTCTATTGCGACCTATATCGTGGGGTGGCAGTTCCGCGCGATCCTCAAGGACACTTTGCCGGACAAGGATGAGATGGCTGCGTTCCAGGGAACTCTTAATGGAGTTGCGGGCGTCGTCGGTCTTTTTCTTCAAGTCTTTCTTACACCTCGGTTGTTGCGATACTTCGGAATCCGCGTGGTTCTGTCCATTCTGCCGGTTTTGTTGATTTTAGGGACCGGTACAGTGATAGGGACCGGTGCTGCGCTGTGGGCCGTAATGCTCCTGCGCGGCACAGACAAAGCTATTCGATACTCGGTCGATAACGGCGCTTTCCAATTATTGTTTCTTCCGGTCCCGGCGGACAGCAAGGTGCAGAGCAAGTCCTTTCTGGACACCGTGGTCCTTAGAAGCGCCGATGGTTTCGGTGCGGTTGCGGTGCTGTTACTCATCACCGGGCTTGGCGTCAGTCCCGCTCAACTGGGCTGGGTCGTTCTAGGACTCCTGCTGCTTTGGGTCATCGTTGCGCGACAGGCGGGGAAACAATACATCGCTACCCTCGGCGATACGCTTCGCCAACACAGGCTGGACGTTGAGCGCGTCGCGGAGGTCCCGCTGGATCGCTCGGCTACGCAGATGGTAATCACTGGTCTTCGGTCCGACGATCCTTCCAGGATTCTGTACATGTTGAGCCTGCTGGAGGGAAGGCACCTGAAGAGTGCTTATTCGGCGATTCGAGAATTGCTCTGGCACCACTCGCCGGAGGTTCGAGCTTCTGTCACTGCAGTATTGCGGAGACATGGGGATAGCAGCGTTATTCCGCGAATCGAGGAGCTGGTTTCGGACCCCCACCTGAGCGTCCGAACCCAAGCCTTGCTCTTTCTTGCTCAACTCAAGGGGATCGACCCCCTGGCGCGAATACAGGATCTGGGCGAGTATCCGGGGTTCTCCATCCAGGCAGCGACGCTCGCCTTCCTGGCGCAGTCGGAAGACCGCGCCAATCTTGAAGGTGCGCGGCTGATTCTCGACGGGATGATCGCAGAACGCGGGGCGTCGGGGAAGCAGGGCCGTCTTGAGGCGGCGCGACTCATCGGAATCCTCCCCGAGAGTTTTGTCCCATCCTTGTGCCCGCTGCTCGCCGATGATGATGCCGAGGTTATGCGCGAGGCGTCGCGCATGACAGGTATCCACCAGAACAGGCAATACGTTTCTCCGCTCATTACACTACTTGGCAACCCCGATGTGAAAGAGGCCGCAGGCAAGGCGCTCGCACAGTACGGTGAGAACATACGGGAAACCCTTTGCGACCATCTGGCAAATCCTGCTGTACCGGTGGAGGTCAAACGAGAAATACCCGACCTTCTGATTACAGTCGCGAAGCGCGCCGCTCGGGACCCGCTTTTAGCAAATCTGCGCCAGTCCGACAATGTGCTTCGGTTTCGGATTATTTCTTCGCTGAACCGGCTTCACAATGTTTACCCGGATCTGCCGTTGGATGCGACAACGGTGGAGACGGTTCTGGCGTCCGAGATCATGAATCACTATCGGGCGTATCAGATTGTCGGAAAGGTTGACGCGCATCGGGAGCGGCAATCCTTCGATATTCCTCTGCAGAAATCGATGCACCACGAACTCGAACGGATCTTCCGACTGCTCAAGATGCTTTACCCCAAACAGGATCTTCGGAGTGCGTTTGTCGGCCTGCAGTCCAGCGACCGGGCCCACAGGGACAGTGCACTGGAGTTCATCGACAACACTCTAAAACCGTCGATCCGACGGCTGCTCGTTCCACTCCTGGATCGGGAAATCAGCTTGACCGAAAGGGTGCAATTGGCCAATCGTGTTCTGCCTTCAACAATCGATTCGAAGGACGATGCACTGCTGGCACTCATGAACACTGAAGATCCCTGGCTGAAGTCCTGTGCCGCGCACTTGATCGGCATCCTTGAGTTGAAACAGTTTCAGGCTACGGTTGACCGGTGGGCCGCCGACCACGATCCGCTCCTGCGCGAGAAAGCTCAAAAGGCTCAGCAGCGGTTGGCAGGAGCGACATGACAATGGCAGACGAAAATCGCTACGAAATTCTTCAGGAACTTGGTCGTGGAGGCATGGGGATCGTGTATAAGGCGATGGACCGGGAGACCTCCGAACTTGTCGCCCTGAAAGTCCTGCGGCCTGAGGTGCTGGAGGACAAGGTCATGTTACAGAAGTTCAAGAATGAATTGCGTATCGCAAGAGCAATCACCCACAAGAACGTTTGCCGGATTCATGAGTTCACCTATATCAGCGAGGGGCCGTGCATCTCGATGGAATACGTCGAAGGTGAAACGATTCGATCTCTGCTGAATCGAATCGGCATGTTCAGCACGAAAAGTGCTATCGATGTGGCTCGCCAGATCTGCAGCGGCTTGCGGGAAGCTCACGCTCAGGGTGTGGCTCACCGGGATCTGAAACCCGAGAATCTCATGATGGATCGCCATGGTCGTATCAAGATCATGGATTTCGGAGTTGCGCGATTCTTTTCGAGACATTCCGCAACAACGTTGAATGCGATCGTCGGAACACCAGCTTATATGGCCCCCGAACAGGTTGAGGGCAGGGAAGTGGACCAGCGGGCTGATATCTATGCCTTCGGCCTGATCATCTACGAATTGCTTACCGGCAAAGAAGTCTTTAAAGCGGATACCCCGGTGGCGGTTGCTTATAAGCAGGTACACGAAGCGGCGGCAGCTCCCAGCAGTGTCGATCCTACGATTCCTCCCGGCGTCGAGCGCATCATCCTCCGCTGCATTGAAAAGGAGCCGGAACGGAGATATCAAACCGTCGCCGATTTGGAGAGTGCGCTTGCAGAGCTGGGTTACGAGAGGACCACGTCTCCCGACGTTCCGCGAAGAGATACTCCGGACCAGCACCGCACGACGTTCATCATGGCCAGGAAAAAAGCGCGGCTGCTGATGAGCGCGATTCAGGTGATGTATCTGAGCATCTATTCTGCTGCGCTCTATTACATTGAGCGTGTGGGATCGATCCTGGAAGTGGATTTCAGTCTCGAGTCCACAAAAGCTGTACCGGTGGTGATCGTTCTGGCAATGTGGGGAATCGCGACGCGAGTCTATATCATGTCCGCTCTCACGTTCGATCATCCCGACTTCACCAAAAAATTTCGCTGGATGTTTCCTGCTCTGTGGCTGCTGGACAGCATCTGGGCGGCATCACCTTTGTTGCTTGCGAACAAGATTCCGCTGGGCCTGGCATTCCTCTTTGTTGCCGTGCTCGCCTACGTTCCGTTCTCACAAAAGACTCTTGTGGAGAACATGACGTTCGATAACGTGAGTAAGGCGAAATCTTAAGTCGTCTCCGACAACGCTTTCGGCGAAATAACTTGATGGATCTCGAAGTGAGGATATATTTGCAAGGAATCCCATGCATATCAAACGCGATTTCGTTCTTTTGGTTGTTGTCATGTGTGCGGTGTCTTTGTGCGCGCAGGGGCAATGGCTGAATTATCCGTCAGCCGGAATTCCTCGGACGGCTGACGGCAAGCCGAACCTCTCAGCGCCGACGCCGAGGACGCCGGATGGAAAACCGGATCTGTCGGGAGTCTGGATGGCTGACGGACAAACCTACTTTTTCGATCTTGCGGCTGGACTCAAGCCCGAAGATGTCCGGCTCCAACCTTGGGCGAGCGATTTGCAAAAACAACGTGAAGATACCTTGCATGCCGATGATCCGTTGGCAAAATGTCTTCCTCACGGCGTTCCGCGAATCAACACGAACGGACTCTTCCCATTCAAAATTATTCAGACGCCTGGACTCGTCGTGATTCTCTACGAGCAGATGTATCTTTTCCGCCAGGTTTTTATGGATGGCCGGAAACTTGAGGCGGACCCGAATCCGTCCTGGCTGGGATACTCGACGGGCAAATGGGACGGTGACACACTCGTCGTCGATACTTCAGGGTTCAACGGCAAAACCTGGTTGGATACTCAGAAAGGCCGTCCGGCAACGGAAGCGCTCCACGTGACGGAACGCTTCCGCCGCACGGATTTCGGACATCTCGAACTGACGGCCACGATCGACGACGCGAAGGCTTATACCAAACCCTGGACGACGACCATTCAGAAAATGAATCTACAGCTCGGAACCGACATTCTCGAATTCATCTGCAACGAGAATGAAAGGGATCAGCAACATCTGATTGCCAAATAGACGGCTTCTACTCCAGAAAGCGTAAGGCAGGACCGAAAAAAACTTCAACACACTTCATGGGCTTTCGATTGCCTTCGCGATCCTGCCCTTTCTTCGCGCTTCGTGGTTATCGGTGCATGCAGCGCGCAGATGTGTTCCCTGCACCGCCGCGGCCGCCGACGTCGCGATAGACCCGGTGGCATGCGTTGCAGGCATTCGACAGATCAAGCGTGAACTCGGAGAGGGCTTCCTTGTTCTTGGTTTGCGCCAGCCGATACGAACGCCTGGCTACGGAGATCATCCGATCGGTGAACTGGATCCAGTCCGGCTCGGTGATCGGCGCGGCGCGGCCGTTCTCGCAACGGAGTCCCGGGAGCATCAGCAGCGCCGACGCATCCGCGAGTGCGGTGGAGGCGTTTTCAACAGCCGGCCATCCCGTATACGCCATGAGCCCCCAATCAAACGTTGTCAACTCGCCGGGCCTGGTTGGTGGCGGCGCCGGCAGGTCCTTGGCCTCGGCCTCCTGGATCGAGAAGATTAGATTCGAGTTGTGGAAGAACACGCCGCGCATCAATTGAGCGAGATTGCCGCTTGGTGAATACCAGCTCGATGAGGGCGCGCTGCTTGCCCCCACTCCGCGACCAGCGGGCCACACGATCGGGCTGTTCGTCGCATTAGCCGCCGGGAAGTCCGCCTGGCCGGCGGGAAAGCCATTGCTCTTGAGAACATGCGCGACGAGATCGGCAGCCTGCTCGGAAGTCAGTTGCGCATTCGCCTCCGCCTTGGGCGGCATGGCGTAGCGAATCTGGATGAAGAGCGCCGAGAGCGGCTCCATCCGGAACTTGTTTGTGAACAGGTCGCCGGTCAGCGCTGGCGCTGATGCGCCGGCCAGCGTCAAGCCGTGGCAGCCGGCGCAGCGTTGCGCGTAGAGCCCCTGGGCGCGGCTTGCTTGCGCCTCGGAGTAGACGCCGTCCTGCACCGTTCGCGGCGCCTGTGCAGCTGCCTGCGTACCGAGCGATGACGACGTGATGAGCAGTATGACGAACGTCAGCGCCGCTAGCGCCGTAACGAGTAGACCTCGGACATATGACATGCGCGGTATTGTAAGCACAGCGTTTAAGCGGGTCTGTGCGCCCGGAGAAATGAATGAATTTGCCGCACAGCGAGGGGAATTCGTTCTTTTGGCTGTTTCCAGGGGAAAATGCTTACTTCGGCGTTTGGCGCGAGCATCGCACATTCCATGGCGACAGCATATGGGTGGGCAGGGACTTCGTCCGGCAGGATAAGGACCGGATTTTGGCAGCTACGAACGAAATCGCGGGTAACAGTGAACACGAAGTCGGGGCTGGTTTCGAACATCTTTCTCACAAACCTGTCTGTTGTCTCCAGCGTGATCTCAGGCCGCTTGGCGATGAGCGTCGCTCCCCACGCCGTCCAAAATCGGCCAGAGTACGTCGGATCTAGCATCTCCGGCCGCCAGCCGACCGGCTGTGCCAGCACAGCCGCGGCAATACGATTGGGGGCCCGCTTCAAAAGACTCCAGATGAACGGGCCGCCGATGCAGAAACCCATCACCATGAACTTGTCGATGCCGAGATGATCCATCAGGCCAATCTGGTCGTCAGCATAGGATTCCCAGGGCCGGTCGACCTCGACGGGACCCGCGGATTGACCGCTGGGGGCATTGCGTAGATCCGCGGCGATGCAGCGGTATTCAGACTTGAACTCGTCGATGGCATTAAAGGGGTTTGCCAAGGCAGCTATCGTCGAGTTCAATCCCCCACCCGGGATCAATAAGAGCGGGAAGCCGGAGCCGGTTTCTTCATAGTAGATACGAACGGGACCTCTTTCATAAAACTTGCCTGTTCCCGTTCTGTTCGACTGCCGAGCAAATATTCCCGGGGCGGCAGCAGCCGCGGCTGCCGCGGCGCCCGCTCTAAGCACAGTGCGTCTAGTCAAGCCCATGATGGCGTCCTTTCATCCATTGAGGGGAACGTTATCGCTGCCTATTCTACATGCCGCAAGGTCACCGAGGCCAGGTCACCAAACAACGAGGGAGTCTTCGAATATTTTCTCAACCGCGCTCCGAGTGACTGGCTGCGGCGACAGACCAATTAGCCGCTTTTGTTTCAGTGTCCCTTCGGTCAGGGCCGGGATGTCGTCAGCCCGGTAGCCAACCGCCTGAAGTCCGTTGGGAAGACCAATGCTTTGCATGAACTGGATGAATGCCTCTCGCAGCGCATTGCCGGCTGTGTCCGGACTTGAACCACGCGTTTCCACGCCCATCCACGCAGCGACGGTCTTATGCCGCTCCGGTTTCGCTGCCGCCGTGAATTGAAAAGACGCAGGAGCTCCGAGCGCCGTTGACATACCGTGGGGGACGAGCGCTTTCTTCTGCGGGTAGTCCGGTGGATGGAATCCGCGAACGTTCCCCGCAATCGGATATCCGAGCGCGTGCGGAATATGCACTCCGGCGTTGGCAAATCCCATCCCCGCGTAGATCGTCGCCAGCATCATTTGAGTGCGCGCTTCACGATCTTCACCATCTTTGACAACTTTCGGAAGAAACTCGCGCACGAGCTTGATCGCTTTTTCGCACCAGATGTCGCTGATCGGGTTTGATCCCTGGTACGGAGGACGCTCCGCCGGCGAGGACGGCTTGTCGCGCTCATCATAGGCGAGAGCCGTGTAAGACTCTATTGCGTGCGTGAGCACATCAGCCCCGGAGCAGGCGCTCACCATTGGCGGCACGGACAGGGAATTAAGCGGATCGAGGATACCCAGAGTTGCTCGCAAGTAATGATGGGAAATGCCGGTCTTCACGCGCAACTCGGTGATGTCCACTACTGCAATTGCCGTGTTCTCCGAAGATGTGCCTGCGGTTGTTGGAAGGCAGACCATCGGTTTTAGCGGGCCTGGCACAGGCCGAGCCTCGCCAATCGGTGCGTTGACGTAGGCAAGAAAGGGCGCCGGGTACGTCACGTAGAGGTTCATGATTTTGGCTGTGTCCATCACGCTGCCACCGCCAACCGCGACATATCCATCGGCCCCAAAGGATCTGGCAAAATCGATCGCCGCCTTTACTGAAGTATCTGTCGGCTCAATGCTGACATCCTGAAAGAGTCCGGTCTCGATTCCTGCGCCGCGGATCCATTCAATCACACGATCGGGCAAGCCCGTTGCTGCGACCCCGGCATCGGTTATCACCAGCACACGTTTCAGTCCAAGCGACACGAGGTCGCTTCCGATTTCAGATGTTGCGCCAACTCCGAACTTGTAAGGCGTCGACCGCATCGTGAATACGGTGTCTTTCATCGAACACGAATCCCTTCAAGCAGAATTGTGCCTCGGCGTTCAGCCGAAGCTCACGATCCAGAGGAGTGTAGCTGGTTTTGTGTCAGTGCCGGACGCGCATTATCGGGGTTGTGCGACGCGAATGATCAGTCGCGAGTTCAGGAATGCGATCAGGTCCGCCATTTCGCGGCCGTGAAACTCGGGCCACTCAATCTGCTGCCGCTTCATCGCCTGGATCATCATCGAGCCGTGCCGCCAGGCTGCCGACGTGAGGACAATGGGTGAGTACGCTTCCATCGTTTTCGTCAGATCAGGAGCGTGCGTCTGAGCCCGCTGACTCTCGTGGCACAGTGCGCAGTTCTTGCTTTCGTAGACCTTCTTTCCTTTTTCAGAGTCTCCGGGTTCGAAAAAGTACCGTTGGGAAAAAAGAAACGCGACAAGGTCTGCCATCTGGCCGGTTGCCAGTTTTACGGTAGCCCCGCCTTTGCTTTTCATTTCGGGAGCGTGATTCCACATCGCCGCGATGTATCCCGTAACCGAAGCCGGTCCTTTTCTTGAAAGCAGGTCCACTTTGGATTTCTCACGTTGTCCCAGCGTATGGCACGCCGTGCAGGAGCGCTCAAACGCAGCGCGTCCGAGTTCCGGGTCTCCAATGGAGAGCTCATATGCTTCGGGTTCGGTGCCTGCCCTCGTGCCCAGAAAGGTCACCAGATCCACCACTTCCTGATCTGAGAATTTCGGCCACCGGATTCCACGGTTTTTCATTGCCGAATCCATTTCCGTCGCGTGGTTCCACATGCGTTCGGCCCACACGCTGGGATCCTTAAGATCCATCCATGTTTCCGGAAGTTTGCTTTTGCGATCAGTATTGAGAATCTCGCTGTGACAACTCGAGCACTGCTTCTCGACGAATACACTGCTTCCTCGAGTGGAATTGCCGCGGGGTGAGAAATAGAGCGTCGAATAGAGATAGGCGAAGAGGTCTGCCGCATCCGATACCTGCAACATCGGCGGTGTTGTCTTTGAAGCTTCGATTTCGGAAATCATCGCGGGAACGTGATTCCAGATCGACGCCGCGAACAGATCCGGTGTACCCGCAGTTTTTGAGGGGACAGCCAGATCAGGGGCTCGCGTTCCTCCTTGTCCCTTCAGAGCATGACAGCTCAGACAGCCGTTCGCCGTAAGGACCCGCTCTCCGCGGACAACACTTCCCGGCAATGTTTGCAGCTGCATTGGTGAGGGCGAACCGGTGCCACGCAACAAGACCGACACCACACCGATCAGTAAGATCAGGGAGCGCGAAAACACGGCCATTCGTTTCATGTGCGCTTGAGCATTGCACAGGAAGTCCCGATTCGTCAGAGAATCTTGCGGCTGGCACGTGGCCGATTGCGTGGGACAAATTGGCAGCCTTGACGCATGCCAGATTGGCCGGAACACCGGTTGTGCCACTTCGCTTTCGTAATGTGACTTTCCTTTTCTTCTCGTGACGAATTGTCTCTTCAGCCCAAAAGTCCCGACTCGGATTTTGCTGAATTTAAAGGAAGAGAATGTTGGCATCACGCGTGCGATTTTGCCGCTTCGAGAGCCGAGGCGTGCGCGATCACGATGACGCGCACAGAGCTGGAAGGAGGAATGCCTTGTCTTCAGAAGTCATACAGACAATAACCAATAAACAACGAACCAATGCCAGAGGTCACTTGCGAAATGGCCTCATTGCCGGAGTCGTAATCTCGATCCTTGTTTCAGCGGTGGTGTGGTTTCTCGCAGTTGCGATTCCGACAAAGACTGGCAGTCCGTTCGCGCCGATTCGAGATTTGTGCGAATGGATCGCGTCAACACGGGTCGGTACGGGAATCCTCGAATCTGTCTGGGTATTTCCGATCGTCGAAGGCCTTCATTTGATGGGCATCGCGCTGTCCGTCGGTGTTCTATGTTGGCTGGATTTCCGGTTGATCGGCATCGCGTTCACGGATCAGCCGGTATCGAAAGTGTGGAAGCAGGTCATGCCGCTCGCGGTCGTCGGATTCTCTCTAATGTTCGTCACGGGCGGGCTGCTCTTCTGGGCGGAGGCCATAACGGCGTATAACAGCGTCCATTTCTGGATAAAGCTCGGCTTGCTTTTGCTGGCTGGCTGCAACGCACTCTATTTCGAAAAGGTCACTCATCGCGGCATCGCGGAGTGGGATTCTGACCGAGTTCCGCCGCTCAAAGCGAGACTCGCAGGATTTTCATCGTTGATTCTGTGGACTGCGATCATCATTACAGGCCGGACGATGGCCTACAGCTTCTGACTCTAGTAGATGAGGACTTAGGCCATGAAAACCCTATATCCGTTTTTCAAGTGGGCAAACGACACGTGGTTGGGTCAGACGATCAGTAATTCCATCTGGCTTTTTCCGGCGATTGAAGGCGTTCACATTGTCGCACTCGCGCTTCTGTTCGGGGCGATCCTCGTTCTCAATCTGCGCTTGATGAGAGTTATGATGCGGGATCGTTCGCTTCCGCAGCTATCCAGGGAGCTCGACACCTGGACCCTCACGAGCCTCGTTGTGATCCTGGTTACCGGCGCGATGTTATTTGCTTCAGAAGCGGTCAAGAGCTTTTACAGCGCGCCATTCCGCCTCAAGATAGTGCTTCTCGTTGCGGCAATTATCTTTCATTACGCGATATCCCGCAGATTGATGCGCAAAGAGGACTCTGAAGTGTCGCCTGCTCTCGGCAAAGTGGCGGGTGCCGTCGCAATTGTGCTTTGGATGGGCGTGGGTTTCGCGGGCCGCGCAATCGGATTCTTCTGATGGGAAGGCTGGACCGGTCAGGCGACGGAAGTCTTGCTGACCGGTTCAGTGGGAATGATCTGCAAATGGCGCTCCAGAAAGCGTCCCCACGTGCCGTTGTCGAACCGAATGTCGTACCACTGATGTGCCGGCATGCGCGAAGGATTTGGAAGCACCGAGATGACCGTCGCGGTAGTTTGGTGTTGTTGATGTTTGTCGTAGACCAGCAGAACACGCGTTCCTTCCTGGAAAGAAGAACGATAAGAGGTCGATTCCATAACAACTCCATTCCTAAAGCACGGTTAGAACAAACCAAAAGAACACCATGCTATGCACAATCCATCCGAGCAGGCAGACCACGAGCGCACGACCGGTGTTGGTGTAGTCCAGCGCTTGCCGGACAGCAATGACAAAAGTAAGGAGCATCCAGAGCGTAGCTCCGGCAAAGATGTACCAGCCAACAATGGGAACGAGTCCAAACACGCGCAGCACTCCTGGAGATGCAGAGAATCCTGTTGTTCGTAGTACCTGACCGAAGTCTGCGCGCGTTTCCCTGCTTGGCAGCAGTCGCGTTCCGATAAAGACCGTAAGGAATACCCAGATGATCCAGCTGACAATCTCGACGAGCAGAATGCTTATGGTGCTACCCACGTCACGAATACCTGTACCGACCGCCGCTGCGAGGCTCGAAAAGAGAACAATCCCGACGGCTTGCATGTTGGCATAATGGTCGGACTCGACTTCTTCGTAGCTTTGAGGGTCGAGCCGTGCGCTTCCAATGATTCTGCTGGTGAATGTGCTCATCGTGTCCTCCCAAGTTCAACCTTTGCAAGTTGATAGCCATTTTCCGGCCTTATGGGATCGCGGATCATGGGCCGGACCTAGCGACAAAGTGGCATGACCGCTGAAGTAGGCGGGCAAACCCAGTGACACTTTTGCAAAGTCGGTTGGGATTCGCTCGCGGGGAGTGGCAATCCGCCAGGACAGGGTTTGCCAGAATGGCGCAAGAGCTGGTCGGGCATATGGTAATACTTGGAGTTGCAGGGAATATCCTTGAGAGTCCTGGGTAAACTTTGGCGGTTGGCGTGCGATAGCTCCCAACGGAGGAGATTGATGAGACGCTTGAAGGGAATTCACCGAATTGCAATTTCTGCAGTGGCTTTCCTTGTGCCTGTGCTGGCTTTGGGAGCCTTCCAGGCACCATATGACTTCGAACATGGATCGATCGCCTACACGACGAGTGTTCCCACGAATGTCATCGCCAGGCTTCAATCCCGGATCGACTCTGGTGAAACCAAGCTGCAGTTCGACCCGGAACACGGCTACCTTCCTGCATTGCTGAATGAGCTAAAAGTTCCGAGAACCTCTCAGAGTCTCGTGTTCTCCAAGACAAGCCTTCAGTTATTTCTTATTTCTCCAGAAACGCCACGGGCGATCTATTTCACCGACGATTTATACATTGGTTCCGTTCAGAGCGCACCAATCCTTGAAATTGCTGCCATGGACCCCAAATTGGGGGCGGTTTTTTATACGCTTTCACAAAAGGAATCACCGAAGCCGGAATTCCAGCGTGAATTTCTCGCGTGCCTTTTGTGTCACGATACACCCGTAACAAACGAAGTTCCCGGTTTGATGACCTTGTCCGTTCTGACCGATAAGGCCGGCAACGCCATTCCCTCAGCGGGCACTGCTCCGATGAGCGATCGGACTCCCTTCAAGGAAAGGTTTGGCGGATGGTACGTGACCGGAACCCACGGATCCCAGCGGATGTGGGGCAATCTCACCGTACCGGTAAACAAGGAGACGATCGGCGACCCAAAGTCTTACATCCGGCGGTTGAATCTCGAGCCAGGGGCCAATGTAACAAACCTGACATCTCGCTTTGATACGAAGCCGTACCTCACACCCCACAGTGATCTTGCCGCTCAGTTGGTGCTGACGCACCAGACGAGGATCCATAATCTTCTGACGCGGACTCGCTACGACGTGGCCGCTGCCGGCACCAACGAGGAGCGCATTCGGCAGGCGGTCGAGCCGCTCGTGCGTGGCATGTTGTTTGTCTGGGAAGCGGGGTTTGAAGAACCCGTGTCGGGCACGACAACGTTTGCTGCAGATTTCGCAAAGGTTGGGCCACATGATGGTAAGGGACGATCGCTGCGCGAACTGGATCTTAACAAACGGCTCTTGCGATATCCGTTGAGCTACCTCGTCTATTCGGAGCAGTTCGACGCACTGCAGGCCCCCGCGAGGCAGCAGTTCTTCCGGCGGGTGCGCGAGATCCTTACCGGCGCAGACACCAGCAAGGACTTCTCACATCTTTCCGAGGGTGACCGAAAGGCGATCCTCGAAATTCTCAACGATACAAAGCCCGAGTTCGCCGCTTCAACAAGCGCTGATTAGTACGGATTAATAAAAAAGAAGCGCAGCTAGTGGATGGCTCTGGCAACGGAGTCGATCAGGTCCTGGCGGCGAAAGGGCTTCTTTAGCAATCCCGCAGCCCCAAGTTTGGTGAGAGTTGCTTCCGTCGTGGCGTCTGCGTCGGCCGACACCATGAGAACCGGAATCTGCGGCCCGCGTTCGTGCAACTCGGCGAGTAATTCGAGACCGGTCTTCCCAGGCATTCGAAAGTCACAGACGATAAGGTCAAACGGTCGACTATGAATGGCACAGAGCGCGTCATCCACGCCTGCAGCGCTCTCGACAAGGTACCCCTCGCGTTCGAGCGCCATTTTGATCGTGTCACGGCATGCGCTGTCATCATCCGTGATCAGGATGGATTCCATTAGATGTTCCTCCACGCTGGGCTGAGCATTCCGCATTCCTCGAATTTGCGAACCGCGAAGTTGATGTAAATGAATGCTTTCAAAATTCGGATAAACTCCTGACCCAGGATTTTCGAGACGAAGCGTCAGTCTTTACTCGTCAGGATCTGCCAAGGTGTCTGGATGCGATTTTCGGTTCGGTAATCGGAGTGCAGCAGCGCCAGCGGAGGAGGAACATGATCCAGTTCAAAAAGATTCTCTGTCCCGTAGACTTCTTCAAAGCATCGTCGAGAGCGTTCGATTATGCGCTCAGGGTTGCAGGAAATTACGATGCCAGAGTTCACGTCCTTCATGTAGTAGCACCGGTGATTTCATCCGTCTATGGCGCGCCGTTTGGAATGGAGGATCTGACGACTGGTCTTGAGAGGGAAGCCACGAAGCTTCTCAAGAAATACAAAGATCGAGCGGCCAAAGCGAATATCCCTCTTAGCACAGAAGTTCGCCTGGGCGACATCGACCTTGGAATTCTGCATTCCGTGGACGCGCAGAAAGCGGATCTTGTTGTCATGGGAACGCATGGCCGACGGGGTTTCGAGCGCTTTATTCTCGGTTCGGTTACGGAACGAATGATTCGTTACTGCCCGGTTCCGCTGCTCACAATCAGTGAGTCAGGAAAGCCGGTCTCTCGTGCTCCGAAGATCCGGCGCATTCTTGTCACCACGGACTTTTCACAGGGGACTGCTGAAGCAGTTGCGCACGCCTTGTCTATTGGCGAGCGGAACCGCGCAAAGGTCACCTTGCTCCATGTTCTCCATAACGACGCGGCTGAAGCCGCCGGAAAATATCGCGACCAACTGATTCGAGGCATCGAGTTGCAGCTTCAGAAATTCATCCCCGAGCGCGCGTTCGACCGGTGCGAGATCAACACGCGGATCGAAGATGGATCGCCTTCCACAGTGATTCCGAACATCGTAAAGTCCGGCTCATACGATCTTCTTGTCATGAACATCCACGGCAAGCGACTGATCGATCGTGCTCTGGTCGGCAGCACCGCAGAAAGAACGTTGCGCGAAACTGCCGGCATCTGTCCGGTGTTGTTGATTCCGCCTGCCAAGACGCATAAACGGAAGCGTTGATCGCGGATCATCAATACAGGGCATTGTGGATTTTCTCCCCCGAGAATTGTCTGAATTGATCGTTTTGAGAGAATGAGCGACGGTCTGTCGAAGTGATCGCTATCGGAAAAGCCAGTTCGCGACAGGCTGGCATTGTATCCTCCCGCGATGTGCGTTGCGGTGACGAATTGTGCTTATCGACACCAGCCGTAACCCTAAAAATGTTGAATTGAAGCGTAGTCTTTTTGGCGATTTACTTGCTAAAGTCTCGCGCATGAATCGACCTAATCGCGGTCTGCCAGTTCTGGTCGCCATCGTGGGGATTATCGCTGCTGGTCAAATCGCGCTGACTCAGCGCCTCTCCGGGCCAGCATCGGGCCCTTCGGTGGCATTTACTGCGCCGTCGGCCACAGTTCCTCCTGATGCTTTTGTTGGCAATGATCGCTGCCGCGCATGTCATCGGGCCGAGGTCGTTGAATACAGCAAGACCTCCCACGCGCGACTCATATCAGACGAGAAAATCGTCATGACCTGCGAGTCCTGTCATGGACCGGGAAAAGCCCATGTTGATGGGCAGGAGGCTGCGGGAGGCGATGAGGCAAAAACTCTCGCCGCGAATAAGCTGATCTTTTCATTTCGTGCGAACCCGAAAGAGAACTCCGCGCGTTGCCTGGGATGTCATCAGAGCAGCAAGCAACAGGATTCCTTCCTTCATTCCTCGCATCTTGCATCGGCAGTTTCGTGCGGCGACTGTCATTCCACCCATCTGGTTAATGCGATCAAGGATGCAAGCAAGGGAAATGCTCCTGCCGCTCAGCCGCACTTCTTTCAGGTGCCTGAGCGAGCGGATGAAACGCGATGGCTTTCAAGCGGTCTATTGAAAACTTCCCAGCCCGAGCTCTGTTATACATGCCACGCGACAGTTCGCGGGCAGTTCGCCCAGCCCGTGCATCACCGCGTGCCCGAGGGATTGATGAAGTGCACGGACTGCCATAGCCCTCACGGAACGCTGAATCCCTCAAGTCTGGTGAAGACTCAAACGGAAACCTGTGTCCAGTGCCACGTTGAAAAGCGTGGCCCGTATGTCCACGAGCATCCTGCCGCAAAGGTGGAGGGTTGCACGGCGTGTCACAGCCCGCATGGTTCCGCGAATCGTATGTTACTGGTCCGACGCGAAGGGCGGCAACTGTGCCTGCAGTGTCATACCGGGTTTCACAATTTGAGCCAGGCGCCCCATGGCCGGTTCGGTTTTCAGACCAGTGGAGAATGCACACGCTGTCATGTTGCGATTCATGGATCCAACTTTGACGTGAACCTGTTGCGATGAGAGCCACGATGATACCCGTACGACAGATTGCACTCATGCTGCTGATTCTCACAACAACAGCGCCGGCGCATGCCTTCCAGGAACCGCCTGCAACGGGAAGCAGCGAAGACTTTGAGAACCACGGAGAGATCACAGTCGGCTATCGGTTTACAGACGTTAAAGGATATCAACCGCAGTACCAGCAGATGTTTAACCTCAGGGACGGTTTTCGAGTGCAGGACTTCACTGTGCACGGCGACGCCCGGGAAAGAAACAATCGGTTCGCTGATGGATATTCTCTATCCGCAAGTGGGCTCGGTGGCGACCCCTTCATGACCGCGGATTTCAAAGTCGCGAAAACTAACCTCTACGATCTACGTGTGCAGTGGCGGCAGAGCTACTACTATCGAAACCAGAACGATGACGTAGTTCTACCGATAGCGACTGTAGCCGCGGGCCTGTCGAAAGGGCTCACCGACAATCATAATTGGGCTACAGTCCGAAAACTGGGTTCAGCAAGCCTGACCCTTCACGCAACCAACAGATTGCGATTCAACGTCGATTTCGCGCGAAACACTACAGACGGCGATCTGTTGACTACCCGCTCGTTGGATTTTTTTGGCTCTCCATCGTACTGGGGCTCTTTTGCCAGGGCCAATCCTTACCCGCTCAATGCTCCACTGAATGACGACACGAACCGTTTCACCGGCGGCGTCGACTATTCCTGGCACGATTGGGACTTTCACTACAGGGCAGGGTTTCAGGCGTTCAATGAAATCGTCGCTCTCAACCCGGTCAGCAACGGAGAGGTCAGTATCAACCCTGTGGCGTTGTCCACGATGGAACCCCTGAATCAACTGTCATGGTCGCAAACGCGCCGCATGACAACCCCGGTCAGCGACTTTTCTTACAGGGGCAGGTTGACCAACACGTTCGAGTTGCGCGGTGGTTACGTCTATCAGCGATATCGGGGACCGGCTACGCTGGATTCCTTCTACAGCGGGATAGCCCCGAATGCCGCCGGAGGTCTGGTGCCGTACAGCGTCAGCGAAGGCGGGCGTGCATCCGTCACCGAGCCTTACCATGCGGTGAATCAAGGACTCACATGGAAGCTGCGTGACTGGTGGACAGTGAATGCCGACTACCGTTATTCACGCTATACAAGCGACACTGTTCTCGACATCCAGAGCCTTTTCAACGGAACGACGTCCAGCATCGGCAGGAACAATGTCACCTGGAAAAGCGACCTGAACGATCTTTCGATGAACATGGTGTTCACGCCACAGCCTGGACTCGTGCTCAGCCCCGGCGTACGCCTGTCCTGGTTCAATATCGAATCGCGGGAAGACGGTGTACTCGACGATGCGCGCACGCTGCGGACGAGTCACGTACGGCCGGAATTCCGATTTGGGTACAAGCCCTGGTCGAGACTGAGTTTCAAGGGCGATTTGAGCAGCGGCATCAGTGACAAGTCCTACACCGCAATTTCTCCACACACCATGGTGACAGGGCATCTGGTGGCCCGATTCGAACTGCTTCCCAATCTGTCGATCGAGAACACGCTGCGCGTGGTCACATCGGAACTGGTCGATGCAAACTATGAGAATCGCATTCGATCCAACAGCGTCATGCTCTCTTACGCCTTTGACCAACGATTCTCCGCATTTGCCGGAATGACTTACGACAGCTACTTCGCGGCGGGTGATATTGTCTATGCACGCGGCGCCGCACCTTTGACGAGCACGATCCGCGATCAAGAGATTCACCGCATCTGGCAGGCGGGCATCGATGCGAAGCCGCTTAGGTATCTCGGATTTCGGGCTTCAGCTAATTATGATCGACTGACAGGAGTTGGCGAGATCGTGGGAGAGCCTCCAGCCTACGGCCCGCTGACATGGCCTATGATGACCGGGACGGTATACGTCGAACATCCGAAGGTGGGACGCCTTTCCCTGGATCTGCAAAGGACCTACTATATCGAGGAAATTGTGACAGCAAACAACTTCAGCGCGAACCTTCTTGCGATTCGGTTCACGCGAGGTTTTTGAAAGGAGAAAGAGAATGCGAATTTTAGCTCTCTGCACTTGTGGAGTGCTTCTGGCCGGTTTGATTGTGCTGTCTGGTCCCGCTCCGGTGCAGGATGACGTCAAGAAGGTTTATTCCAGCAAGTGTGCGGTGTGTCATGGCGAGGATGGCAAGGGGCAGACAGCAAAAGGAAAGAAATTGAAGATGAAGGATATCCGGTCCGCCGATATCCAAAAGAAGACGCCACAGGAATGGGCCGACGCCATTTTCAAGGGCGTCGGGCAGGACATGGACGCTTACGGCAAAGAACTCGGTGCAGATATGAGCAAGAAGCTGGCCGACTACATGCGGGAACTCTCAAAGAAGTAGCTCCATGCTCACGGGCGCGAACATGGCTGTCGCAGTGGCTGCCCTCAGTATTGTGTTGGGAGTCTTTGTTGTGTTGCGCCCCGACGTCACGCGTGTTCGAGAGGGCCGGATGCTCGCGTTCCTCGCACTCTTTCTGGTGCCTTCGATGGCTGTATGGGCTGGCGTTTCTCAACACATGGAGCGCGCCAAGACAACCGAGTTTTGCCTCTCCTGCCATACCATGGAGGACTACGGTCGTAGCCTCTATGTCGACGACCGCGGTTATTTACCCGCCGCGCATTTCCAAAACAATCGCGTTCCTCGGGAACGAGCCTGCTATACCTGCCACACGGACTACACGATGTTTGGCGGCCTGAAAGACAAGTGGCGAGGCCTGCACCATGTTTATGTTCAGTATCTGGGCACCGTTCCCCGAACTGGAGAAATCAAACTCTACCAGCCTTTTAACAATCGCGAATGCCTGCATTGCCATGCCGGCGCGAGGTCCTACATGGAAGCCTCGGCGCATCAGAAGAGTCCGGATATGCTCGAGAAAGCTAATAGCAACCAGCTGTCCTGCATGTCGAGCCGCTGTCACGACACCGTACACGACGTGACCACACTCGCCGACGCGACCTTCTGGAAGGAGGTAAAAAATTGAACACCCCGATAGAGAGTCGCATCCGCTGGGCGGGCTTGCTGATCGTTGCCGGTCTGATTGTTCTGCTGACGTCATTGCTATGGGCTCATCCGGTGGCGTTCATGTTGCTGCTTGCTGTCGGCTGCCCACTGATACTTGCCGGGGTTCTTCTTTATCTTTGGGCTCTCGCGGCTGGAGAGAGTCCTGGAAGAGCCAACATCGCTCTGATCCTGGTTCTGTTGCTTCCACTTGTGGTGTCTGGTTGCGGCGGCAGTGACACTCCGTCATTTAGACCTTCAGGCGGTAGCCCTGCGGCACTGCCGGCCTTTGATGCAACAACAGCTACTGCAAAAGTCTCAGGAAAGTTGGTCTTTGACGGAAAGGCTCCGGCGGTGCTACCCCTCAAGATCGGCCGCGATGTCTATTGTCAGAAGAACGGACAGAACATTTTTAAACAGGAAGCTCCTCTCACGGAAGAAGGCGCCGTTCGGAATGTGATTGTCTATGTGCGATCGGGTTTCGAACCTCGATCCTATGCCGTACCTCAAGAGACAGTGGTCCTCGATCAGCAACAGTGCATTTACTCTCCACATGTGCTGACGCTCATGAAGGGACAAAAGCTAAAGATACTCAACGGAGATCCGACGTTCCACAACGTGCATGCGGAAGCAGGCGGAAACACATTATTCAACCTCGCTCAGGCTTCAAAGGGCGCCGAAGACATCCAAACGTTTTCAAAGGCGGCAATGCCTCTCAGAATCGGTTGCGACTTTCACAACTGGATGGTCGCGTATGTCGGTGTTTTTGAGCACCCATTTCACACAACGTCAGGCGACACCGGGAAGTACGAACTGCGCCTTCCTCCGGGCAAATATGAACTCGTGGCCTGGCACGAAAAGTTTGGTGAGCAGATGGCCACAGTGGAAGTTTCGGCAAACGCGGCTGTCGTGCAGGACTTCAAGTTCTCCCCGCCTCCCTCAAAATGACATTTTGTCCTTGAGTTTCGCGCGCCACGCGGCGTTTCTGTCAACATGGCGCCTTCATTAAATGATGGTGTGGCTAACGTACTGAAACCACAGATCTCCTACCACGTGACAAATTGGCAGAATGATTGCAAGATCTGAGCAGATGAAAGAGCGTCAAGACAGCCTCAACCTCCGAGACAGAATGCTGGACGTCAAGCAATGCTTGGGGTGTGGGCATGAGGGTATTGTGGTCACGGATCCGAATGGAAGAATTGTTGAGACCAGCCCTCCTGCTGAGCGCATCCTTGAAATGCCGTCGCTGGATTTGAAGTCCCGAAGCATTCATGAATTTTGTTTGGCCGGCGATGTTTACGGGGACCTGTGTGCGCAGGCTGCGCGAGAAGGCCGCGCCTTGAACCGGTCCATTCTCGTTTCGACTGGTTTGGGCAGAAAAAAGCTGTTGAATATGTCGGTCGAGCGTTTTGGAGATGGAGCAGACGCTCGTTTGGTCCACGTCTTCCAGGATTGCGCGGACCTCAGAACAATGGAACAGCGGCTGCTGCAGTCGGAACGACTCGCAACCATCGGCCGTTTCGCTTCGCAGATTGCGCATGAGATTCGCAATCCACTCAACTCAATCTCACTGAATATCGAGCTGCTTGAAGACGAATTCAAGGATTCGAACAGCGAGGCTCGCGGTTTGATTCGATCCGCATTGCGCGAGTTGGACCGACTGAACGGTATCGTCAACGAGTACTTGCAATTTGCACGGTTTCCGAAACCAAATCTGAAGCGGGGAACAATTGAGGGTCTGGTTCAAAGCGTCGTTGACAGTTTCCGGCCTCCCGCTCGCATCACATTCACAGTGCATCAGGCGAAAAATACGCCAGCTGTCTGGCTCGATGAGCAGCTTTTGCGCCAGGTGATTGACAATCTGACCCGGAACGCTGTGGAGGCGATCGAAAACGAAGGTTCCATAGAGCTGGAGACCGATGTGATCGACCGTTTTGTCGTCATCAGAGTTCGGGATTCCGGAATCGGCATCCCCGGAGACGTTCAATCAAAGTTGTTCGAACCCTTCTTCACAACCAAATCACACGGAACCGGGTTGGGGCTGGCCACGTCACAACAAATCATGTTTGAGCACAACGGGCACCTGCTGGTTGAGAGCCAACAGGGAAAAGGAACGACATTTTCTTTACTTTTGCCAATATGAGCATACGAAAGACACCCACAATTCTTGTTGTCGATGACGACGCGGAAAGCCGCACCGCAATGGTGAAGGTGTTGGAGAGCGTCGGTTACAAGACCATGGAAGCCGACAACGGCCAACAGGCTCTAGACATGGTCTTGCAGGAAAGCATCGATATTCTCGTTACCGATCTCCGGCTTCCCGTGATGGATGGCGTGGAACTTCTGAAACGCACTAAAGCGGCCGATCAGGAAATGGAGGTCATCCTCATTACTGGGCATGGAACCGTCGAAGTTGCCGTCGAAGCCATTAAGGAGGGAGCCTACGACTTCATCACGAAACCTGTGAAAAAGGCGCAGCTTCTACACGCGGTCGAAAAGGCTTCCGAACGCCAGTATCTGTCACGCGAAAACAAGGAATTGCGTTCTCAACTCAATCAGACTGGAATCCGCCGATTCGTTTATGCCAGCGCGGAAATGCGAAACATCGCGAGAATGATCGAGCAGGTCGCACCGAGTACCGCGACCGTATTGATTACAGGGGATAGCGGCACCGGGAAGGAAGTCATTGCCGATGCCATTCACGCTGCTTCGCCGCGACGAAGCAAGCCTTTGATCAAGGTCAGTTGCGCAGCGCTGCCTGAAACACTTCTCGAGGCAGAGCTATTTGGATATGAGAAGGGTGCCTTCACGGGCGCAAACGCTCGCAAAGAAGGGCGTTTCGAACTCGCGAACGGGGGAACGCTTTTCCTGGATGAAATCGGAGAAATCACCCCAGCGGTGCAGGTCAAGTTGTTGCGTGTTCTCCAGGATCAGAAATTCGAGCGGCTGGGAGGAACCCGGACGATTGATGCTGATGTGCGAATTCTCGCGGCCACCAACAAAGATCTGCAGAAGGAAGTGGAAGAGAAGCGGTTCCGCGAAGACCTCTTTTACAGATTGAATGTCATCAGCCTCCGTGTTCCGTCATTGCGGGAACGTAAGGACGACATCCAGCTTCTGGCCATGCACTTTCTCAAAACGTACGCGGACAGAAACCAGAAGAAGGTGGAGGGCTTTACCGAAGACGCAATGTTGGCACTCACTTCGTACGACTGGCCGGGAAATGTTCGCGAGCTCGAAAATGCAATTGAACGCGCCGTCGTATTCACCTCGGGTACGCTCGTGCCGTTGTCCGTGCTGCCTCAGAACGTCTCAACGTTCGGCGATTCGAAACATTCACTCACGTTCAAGATCGGAACGCCTTTGCGAGAACTCGAACGCAAGGCGATTGAGATCACCCTGCAGCATGCACGTGGTGACAAGAACCTCGCAGCCAGGCTGCTCGGCGTCGCGACGCGTACGATTTATCGCCATCTCGAGAGGGAAGCGGAAGAATCCCCTGCTGAGAATGAGCACTTGCAGGCCACCAAATAGAATCGGGAATAAGGGGACGGACTACTCAACCCCCAAACTTGAAATGCAAAGTTTGGGGGTTGAGTAGTCCGTCCCCTTATTCTAGATCAGTGGAAATCCCCTGAAGAAGTACATCCAGAGACCGACCAGACTGGGATAGAAGAATCCCGTACGTGACTTGTAAGCCGCGTAAAGGGATGCCAGCGCGGTTTCGAAGAATTTCTTTTCCTCGAGCAAAGCAGCTCTCCAGTAGATCGTCACCATGACCAGAACCGTGGAGAGGAGCCACAGGTGGCCTGTGGCGGCCACTCCCGCCAGCCATGTCAGCAGGTAAGAAGTGTAGAAGGGGTGTCGAACCCATGCGTATGGACCATGACTGACAAAGTGTCTCGGAAGATCGGGGGAAAACACGGCCGACAATGGATTTGACCGGTTGGTGTATATAGCCCACCAGAACAGGGTCAGCGATACGACATAGAGCACCGTTGCAAGCAGCGCTTGCGGTAGCTCCATCTCGCTTTCACTCACGATCAGCGCAAAGTGAAGAACGCTGAAAAAAAGGCCGCAAAATTTCGTGACTTTCATACCGGGCGTGGACCCGGCCGGCCGAATAAAGAAACGCCGCATACCCCAGACAAAGCTGCACAAGCAGGCTAGGAGTAGCATGGCGCAGGCATACTGCCACACTGGTACTACAGGGACCATGTGCCCTCCTATCAGGCAAAAATTAGTTTTTCAGAATGTCTCTACCAATCAGCCGGCGTCTGATTGGGATCGAGTGTGAAGCGCTGGCTCGCGTAGCGTGGAACGTGCCCGGCAGCAGCCATCCCGAGACTTTTCAGCGCGGGATAAACGAAGTCAGCGCAAATGACGGTCAAGTTTGCCAGATGCTTCCGGCACTCTTCAACCCAGACTTTGTATTTAGGGTTCGGGCGATGCGCGTCGAACCTCAGGATCTCCATCTCGCACTTGTATTGAGGATCATAGTACGGTGGAAGTTCGAGCCCGTCGGCAACCAGACCGGTTCCTCCGACTTTTTTGAGTATTGTTGACGACCGGTGCCGCGTGGTGGCTGTTGTTGTCGCCAGCGCACCTCCGAGTAGCTGACCTAGCGCAAAAACGGTCAATGCCATACCCGATGCCAGGCGTGAGCCACGCATATCCTCAGCGAGAGCCCATCCGCCGAGTTCGGCAAACCTGATTTGACGGCGCCTCGCATCGGCCCTTTGGGTTTCGACAGCCTTTTGTAACCGTCCGCGCCATTTGTCCGAGTAAGCCAGCGCGGATTGCGCCAAGTCGAGATCGTCAAAAGGAGCCAGGTCCGCCAGACGGTACCGCAAACATCCGGAGACCTGTCCGTTTGAGTCGGTGACCAGCAGTTGCCAGCTTGTTTCATCGTGCGGATGGACAAATCGTCCATCTGTCGAAAGCTGGCTCGATTCAATCGCTCCGTCATTCAAGTACACGCGGCCCCGCAGCCGCTGCACTTCCGTAACAAACAGTTCGTGCTGCAGACAGTCCACCTTTACCGACTGAAAAGCTTCGCTCAAATTTGCCTGGGGCGGGGCGAGCAGGACCGTCGGTGCGGACCAAAATTTACCGGATCCCAGCATCACGCCCCCGTGACCCCGGGATCAACAACGTAGCGCATTGTGACAAAGACCATGACCACTCCCTCCGCGCTTCGCGCGAATTATCGGTTGTTGTTTAGATGACTCAACCCACTAATTGGAATTTGTGATGTACGGTCTTGAGACATCTCTTGTTGGCGGATTCGAATGAGGGCCAGCAGTGACAGCGCAAACAACTTGGGCTCCGCCGAGACGGAGCCCAATATAAGCAGTCTTGATGTTCTGCGTCGAGAGAAATTTTCAGCTTTTCACATTTTTTTACATGCGACGCCGAACGATCCCTCCGACCAGGAAGAGACCGCCGACAAGCAATGTGATGCTACTTGCTTCAGGAACGGTCACGGGTGTTGCGTTAAACGTCGCAGAGTAGGAGTTCTCAACAAACGCGTCAGGTCCACCTGTAGCGAATGTCTGTAGAAGCTCCTGGTAGAACTGATTGAATTGCGCGGTGAAGATTCCTGTGAACGTCGATACTTCCCCCGTAGAAATACGCGTCGCGGTGCCGGCCACAGAGATCGTGGCGGATGAACCTACCTGTGTGTTTGCCAGCGTGAAGGCCGACAAGCCGAGTGGGTTCGCCGCGGTTACTAAGGCGGGAATCGCCGGTGTGCACATTTGTCCTGCCGCCGGCGCAGCCGCGCATTGCGCCTGCCCCCCCACGCCCGTGAAGATAAACGTGAGGTCGAGACGGATATCGGGCGGCAGCACCGTACCCGCTGGATTGAAGCTAATAAAGTTCGGAACCGAAATCGGCTGATTGATCGGGGCAATCGCCTGATTGAGATTCCGAATGAATCCTGTGTCCCCTAGATACGTCGGGGGGCCCAGGAACGAACCGGAAACGGGTGAAGTCACCACGAAATTGCCGGTTGCCGCAGGGCAGGATGCCGTCAATGCGGCGTTACAGATAAAATTCAGAAACGTGGCGCCCACATCAGCCGAGCTGCCACCAATGCTAAAACTGCCAGATACCGGAATTGCGAAAGACGGGGCTGCTAGTGTGAGCACGCCCACTAGCAAAGCAAGTGTTAGCCTGAGCTTACTCTGCAGGATCGACATGTAACCCTCCTTGATGCCTATCAGCGCGAGCAGAGATCGATTTCACAGAAAACCAGAAACAGACAATCAGAATACTCGAGGAAGCCTTAGCACGCGTCAGTCCTTTACTGACATGCTGTAGCGATACCAGCTAATTATCACAAACAGCGTGGCTTGTCTAATTGCACCACGAGTCATTTCTTGAACCGTCAAATTCGGCGATTGTAAACTCGCACGACACACCATTCGCAAACACGTCTTATCCTTATGGCGCATCAGACCTTCATTTGAAAGAGTAATTTTGTAAAGCAATCCGGCGATCCCACGAAAGGACTAGAACTCACTGGTAATTTCCTGTAGGCACTTTAGGGCTGTATCGACCTTCCAACGTCTTGGCGCGTTTATACGGTTGATGCTCCGTACGCGGGAAATTCGAATGGATATTCAATCTGCTTATGATTTGAATTTGTACAAGAGGAAAGTCCCCACTGCCGCAAAAAGGCCGGACAGCGCTTGCTGTCCGGCTTCGATGATGAGCAGTTTCGGCTGTCCTAAGCCTGCGAGTGAATCTTCGCACCGGCTGGTATCTGACTAGGTCTCGATGACGACGACATTTCGTCGTAGTCGCCGCCGAATACGTAAGCGCTTTCGCTGTGTTGGCTGAGATCGAGCCCCATCCGTTCCTCTTGCTCGGTAACGCGCAGGCCCATCACTGCTTTCAATACCAGCAGAATGACTGCCGTTCCCACGACGGCAAACGCAACCGTCACCCCGACAGCCGCCAGCTGAGTCAGAACCAGCGAAGGATTGCCATACACGAGACCATCGTTTCCGGCTGGGTTCACGGCCTTCGAAGCAAAAACGCCAGTCAGGACCGCGCCGAGAATTCCACCGACTCCATGCACGCCGACGACATCCAACGAATCGTCATAACCGAAGGAAGCCTTCAACATACACGCGCTGTAGCAAACCACGCCGGCAGCAAGTCCGATCACCACGGCTGCGAGCGGTGTAACAAAGCCCGATGCAGGCGTGATGGCAACCAGGCCGGCGACAGCGCCCGACGCCGCGCCTAGCATCGTCGGTTTACCATTCTTCAGCCATTCCGCAAGCATCCATCCCAATGCAGCCATCGACGCTGCCGTATGCGTCGCCATGAACGCAGAAGAGGCGAGTGCATTGGCGCCCAGTGCGGAGCCGGCATTGAATCCAAACCAACCTACCCAGAGCATGGCTGCGCCGATTACGGCGAACGGTAAATTGTGCGGGGCCATCGAACTTTTGCCGAAGCCCACGCGTTTTCCCATGATCAATACAGCGACAAGCGCCGAGATGCCTGCGCTGATATGCACGACAGTTCCGCCAGCAAAATCGAGAGCTCCCATGTTGCGAAGGAATCCGCCGACTCCCCACACCCAGTGCGCCAACGGATCGTAGATCAGAGTTGCCCATAGCAGTGAGAACACCATGAAGGTTGAAAACTTCATCCGCTCCGCAAATGCGCCGGTCATAAGCGCAGGGGTGATGATCGCGAACATCAGCTGATAGAACATGAACGTCTGATGGGGGATCGTGGCTGCGTAGTCGGCATTGGGGGCTGCTCCCACACCGGAAAGCCCCACCCATTGAAGGCCGCCCAGAAATGAAGTTCCGTTGGCAAACGCGAGACTGTAGCCGATCACAATCCATTGCAGTGTGATGAGTCCCACCATGATGAAGTTCTGCATGAACATGCCGAGCACGTTCTTGGAACGAACCAGGCCGCCGTAGAACAGAAAGAGTCCGGGAATGGTCATGAACAAAACGAGCGCCGCTGAGGTCAACATCCACGCGGTGTCGCCTGTATCGGCGGTGGGCGCTGCAGGTGCAGCGGGGGCCGCTGCAGCAGCGGGCGTGGCGGGAGCGGCCGGCGCGGTTTCCGTTGCCTGGCCAAAGGCCATGACGCTTAAAGAGAGACAGAAAAGTACCAACAGGACGACGCATTTAATTCGTGTCATAGAAAGAAATCTCCTTTGCAAATACTTGCAATGAGGCGCAGCGCCAGACAGAGGGCTCCTCGCCTCAGGTCCGATCGAGGACTTCATCGTCGAGAGGTACTACGTTGTACCTTTTAGGAATGCTTGGTAACGCCCGAGAACGTACCAGTTCCGTGAACCCTGCGGAATTGTCTAGTTGTATAGATATCTAAACCTTTGTATAGGGGATGCGGAGTTCGGAAGCCATGCGGAAAAGATCTGCAAAAGATGTGGCTTTCATCTTCTGCATCAGGGTGCGCCGGTTTACCTTCACGGTAACCTCGCTGGTACCGAATTGATTGGCTGCATCTCTGTTGGAACAGCCGGAGATCACCAGGGACAAAAGCTCTCGTTGTCTGTCGGTCAGCGACTCATAGCGCCGCCGGAATTCCGCCAGGTCGCCCTGTTGCTGCCGGCGCGCCCAATCGCGGGCTAGAGCAGCATGGATCGCATCGAGCAGATCCTGATCACGAAAGGGTTTAGTGAGGAACTCGACGGCGCCCGCTTTTATCGCTCGCACCGACATTGGAATGTCGCCGTGTCCAGTGATGAAGATAATCGGGAGACGAACGTTCCTACGCACAAGCTCCTCCTGCAGGTCCAGACCGCTGAGTCCTGGCAGTCGTACATCCAGGATCAGACAGCTCGGTCCGTCGGCGGGTTCCGTTTCAAGGAAGTCATCCGCTGAAGCGAAAGCTTCCGTTTCGAGACCGACAGAACGCAGCAGATTCTTCAAAGCGGCGCGCATAGATGGGTCGTCTTCAACGATGAACACGCGGCTGGTTGAATGACTCAATCGACCCTCTCCAGTATGGAAAGTGTGAAGTTCATAACAGCTCCACGCCAGAGGCGACTCGGAAGAAAGCCAAAACGATTTGATGTCCTGAAGACACGTGTACGAGGAGTCGTCATTGGCAAACGCCCCGATACACCGATGGATACGCGGTTATAGCTGCAGGTTCCATACGCAATGCACACAATGAAAATCTGTCTCGAACGAGACTTCTTTGTCTGGGAGGTACTACGCCGTACCGGACAGTCTGTGGGCTGACATTACCACGTGGATCCACACGCCGGCATAGAATTTGCGTTAAAAGTCGAGTGTTACGAAATTGTAGTCCGCCGCGTGAATACAAGCCGCTTCAATTAAGTGTTTGAGCCGCATGTCCCGACTTTAATATGCGCGCATGAGCGGAATACGGTCGAAGAAGAAGCGGCTGGGTGATGTTCTCGTACAAGATGGACACCTGAGCCAGGCGGAGCTTAATTTTGCAGTTTCCCTCCAACAGGAGCGTCTGACGCGATTGGGTGACCTCTTATTAAGGGAAGGGCTGGTATCCAAGACGGATATCGCGCGCGCACTTGAACAAGTGCAGGGGTTTGTTTATGCGCCTTGCCCTCCAAGATTCATTGAACCCGCCGTACTTGCGAAAGTTCCTCGGCCTATTGCAGAGCGCTGCTGTGCGATTCCGCTTCAGATCGTTGGGCGGGAGTTGATCGTGGCTTTTGCTGAGCCGCAAAACCTCGAGTTCGTGCAGGAACTCCAGTTCTGCTCCGGGATGACTATTGCGCCGAGATTCAGCTTCCGTCAGGACATTGAAGAGGCCATCCTTCAGTTTTACGGGAATGGCGAAGCGTCTCTCACAGATCATGACGACGACGGCCAGATCACAGCAGAAGCCGACCACTTTCCTTCTCTGGAATTCATCGTCAAGGACGCCAATGAAGAGGTCAGGGCCGCCCAGCAGGAGAAACAGGCTGGCGTTCGGCTGAAAACGCCGGCGGTCCGTTATGTTTCGCGGATCCTTGCAGACGCGGCCGAAAAGGGTGCCAGCGACATTCACATCGAACCTCAGGACGACAACGTTCTTGTACGCGTTCGCGTGGACGGTGTTCTTCGTGAACTGACTTCGATCTCTCTGGAGCATCGTGCCGCGGTTGTTTCGCGGATCAAGATTCTGGCGAATATCGATATCGCCGAACGTCGAATACCGCAGGATGGGCGCTTCCTGATGCGATACAAAGGGCAGCGGCTGGACCTCCGCGTTTCGACCCTGCCGACGCACTTCGGCGAGAAGGTGGTCATTCGACTTCTCGATCCGAGATCGACGCTACTGGCCTTTGATCAGCTCGGGCTTTCGCCCCAGCATTCCTCCGAATTGAGTCGTATCCTCGGTCTGCCACAGGGAATGCTCCTCGTAACCGGACCCACCGGGGCAGGGAAATCGACAACGCTGTATTCATCGCTGAATCTTTTGCGGGCGCCGGACAGAAATATCATTACTGTTGAGGACCCGGTTGAGTACATCATGGACGGCATTAATCAGGTTCAGGTCCGCCCGAAAGCCGGACTAACCTTCAGCAGTGTTCTGCCCTCCCTTTTGCGCCAGGATCCGGACGTGATCATGGTCGGGGAAATCCGGGATGCGGATACTGCCGAAATCGCGATGAAAGCGTCACAGACGGGCCAGTTGGTACTCTCCACGCTCCACACCAATGACAGCATCTCTTCAATTTCGCGGCTGGTGAACCTTGGGGTGCCGGCGTACCTCATTGCAAGCTCCCTTACCGGCATCATCGCGCAAAGACTCGTTCGAAAACTCTGCTCGTGCCGAACGGAAGTCCACAACCCTGCGGCTCAAAGGCAAATTCTCGCGTCGATGGGCTTCAGAACCGACGAGTCTCTTCCCCAGTACGAACCGGCGGGTTGCTCCTCCTGCGACCATACAGGCTTCAAAGGCCGGATCGGAATCTACGAACTGCTGTCCATCGATGGGTTGATCCGGGATGCCGTTTTTGCCGGTAGCCGCTCGGAGGAAATCTGCGATCTCGCTCGCCGCTCGGGCTTCCGCACACTGCATGAGGATGCTCTGGATAAGGTAAGGATGGGCCTTACCACGTTGCATGAGATCCGTCGAGAGGTGCCGGCCGGTTCCACAAAAACAAATCGATGCGCTTCCTGCGATCGTGAGGTCTCGATGACATCCCGCTATTGTTCCTATTGCGGTACGATGCAGAACACGCGCCCGGTGTTTGAGGACAACCCGGCAAACGGCTGGTCGAGGGTATCTCAGTAATAGCGGCTCATCGATTCGGCTTGGCATACATCGCAACGACGCGATGACGCTCCAGCAGTTGGTTCATTGCCGGGCCCGACATCAGTGAAGTCACTATCGCCATCACCACGATGGCGACGAAGATCCGTTCATCGATTACCTTATTGGCCAAACCCACGCCGGCCAAAATGATCCCGGTGGCGCCCCGCGCATTCAGGCCGAAGCCAATAGCCCAGGCTTCGCGGTCGAGCGCCATTCCCGCTACTTTTGCTCCAATAAGCACTGCTCCAATCTTGCTGACGCAGGCGACGACCAAAATGAGAGCTACTAGTGTCAAATCGAAATTCTTGATGAAGTCGGTGGTCATACCCATCGAAATGAAATAGATGGGAGCGAAGAAACTCATGACGAAGTAGCCAATGACGTCATGTGCTTCTTTCTGTTCCGTATCCTTGCCCCCCAGGGCGACGCCGACGAGAAATGCTCCCAGGAATGCATGAATGCCAAGAGCTTCTGAAGCACTGCCGGCGAGGAGAATAAGCAGCGAGGTCAACGCGATGAACCCGCTGGGCCATGTGACGAAGGAACGTGCCCAGTGCAACGCCCGGGGCCCGAGCCAGCGTCCGAGAATCAGGACGAGTCCAAAAAATAACCCAACGAGCAGAATGTTCAGGGGCAGGCTCGCGGCGGACGCTGCTCCTGAGGGGGCGATATCGCTGAGAATGATGGCGAACAGCGTCCAGTTCACGAGATCGTCAACGATCGTGGCGGTCATAATCAGGCTGCCTATAGGGCCATTCAGCAGGCCAAGATCCATCAGCACACGAGCAATCACAGGATTGGCGGAGTTTGCGAGGTTCATGCCGACAAAGAGTGCAAAGGAGAAAAAGTGGCGCTGTGCGGCTTCGCCCCAGAACTCCCTCGGCAGCATATAAACGATTCCGAGGCCAACTGCGATGGGCAGCAGCGTGCCAATGAGACCTATTAGCGCAGCCCGTTTTCCCAGCCTCCTGAGATCGGAAAGGTTAACCTCCGATCCGGCGAAAAATAGAAAGAACAACATGCCCAGCTTGATCGAAGCATCGCGTACGACAGCAACGTTGCCGGACGATTCAAACAGCCAGGTGTAAGCACCCGGTGCGAGCATGCCGAGAATCGTCGGGCCAAGAACGATCCCGCCAAGCATTTCTCCCACTACGGCCGGTTGCCTGAGACGTCGCATGATTTCGCCAAAGAGAACAGCGAAGGCGAGCATTGTAGTAATTTGCAGGGCGAGCTTCACAAAGTCCTGAGAGCTCATTTTTAGTTCTGTTACCTCCCACGCGGCAAGAATCCTACCCTGCACGGAGAGGAAAAATCATTTGGATTCCGGAGTCGATAGAAGCATCAATCGTGCAGCTCTTTTGAATTGCCATGAAATGAAAGAGAATGACCGCCATGAGGATTCTCGTTGTGGAAGACGAGCGGCGTGTGGCTAGCTTCATCTGCCGCGCTCTGCGCGAGAACTCTTATGTCGTCGATGTTGTGAGCAACGGTGAGCGGGCGCTGGAAGCTGCGACTGAAGGACGTTACGACGGGATCCTGCTGGACGTCAGGCTTCCGGGTTTGAGCGGAATCGAGGTTTGCCGCGAGCTCCGCGAGTCGAGAATCGATACTCCCGTCCTGATGCTCTCCGCCAGAAGCCTTGTCGAGCAGCGCGTCGAGGGGCTGGATGCGGGGGCCGATGACTATCTGACGAAGCCTTTCGCCGTTGCTGAGCTTCTGGCGCGTGTACGTGCACTTGTCCGCAGGCGCGCAAGCAAACTCGGCCGGACGCTGCAATTCGACGAGGTGGAACTGGACCGTCATCGCCGGACGGCGAGTCGTGGAGGGAGTGGGCTTGCTCTCACAGCCAAAGAGTTTACTCTTCTCGAGTTTCTCCTGATGCGCGCTCCGGAGGTGGCTTCAAAGACAGAAATTATTGAGCACGTGTGGGACTCTCACTTCGATACGGAAACAAATCTGGTGGAAGTCTATATCAACCGTTTGCGCCAGAAGATGGGCGAGCCTCGTCTGATTCACACTGTTCATGGTGTTGGCTACCGCCTGCGGAGTGAGGAGTGATCGGATCTCAATGATGCCGCCGCTCGTCGTCACGCCGGCGATCCAGTACTTCTTTCAACGAAATACCGCGCACGGGGTACCTATCTCTCAAAATCAATGAAGCCACGCTCGACTTCGGTGCGGACGAGCCGGACGCGAATCCTGTCTCCGACATCCGTTCCCTCGGTGCCGTGAACAAGGCGCCCTTCTGCAGGCGGGGAAAAGATCCGAACCCAGGTGCCCTTGGGCGAAGCTCCGGTCACGATGCCTTCAAAGTGATCGCCGATTCGCGATGAAAGCAGTTGAGCTGCCGCAGATTTTCTCATCTGTCGTTCGACCTTTTCAGCCGCGTCCTCCTGGGCAGTGCAATGACCGGCGAGATCCTCCAGTTCCTCGTTCGAATACGGTGATCGTGAGCCGTTCAGCGCCGCCTTTGCGAGACGATGCGTGATGAGATCGGGATACCGCCGGTTAGGCGCGGTGGAATGGACGTAGTCCTTTACCGCCAGACCAAAGTGACCGGACTCCTCTTCGTGGGTGCGTATCAGGACGTACTCTCCTCGGCCCAAAAGTTTCACGACAGCGAGCGACAGGTCTGGAAAGCGGAGGGGATCAGCGCGACGTCTTCTCAAAAGGAATTCGGAAAGAGCTTTTGAATCGGGTTCGGTCGGCAGGCGGTCGCCCAGTTGTTTCGCCAGCGTCTCGAGCCTGTCCCAACGTTCCGGCGAACGTACGACACGTCGAACCGTCGGCAATCCCTTCGCCTCCAGGTACCGCGCAGTGACGCCATTGGCGGCGATCATGAAGTCTTCGATAAGCGCCCGGGCCCGGTTCTTTTTTTCATGCTGCAGTCCGACGACGCGGCCGTTTTCAACGATGGCGCGTGGCTCGATCGTCTCCAGGTCCAGAGCGCCGTCTTCGTGCCGCCGTTCTCTGAGTCGCTGCGCCACCTCCTCCTGCATGCGAACCTGTTCCGCTACGCCGTCCGCTTCGGCCATCGCCTGCGGGATGGCGGCGGTACCTTGCAGCCATGCATCGACGCTGTTGTAAGCCAGCTTGGCATAGTTGCGCACACGGGCGCGTTGCACCGCACCGCCTTCTACGCCGCCATCGGGGTTCACGGTGTAAGAGATCACCATCGCAATGCGGTCTTGCTGCGGATTTAATGATGTCAGATTCGTCGACAACCGTTCGGGAAGCATCGGAAAGATTCGTACCGGCGTGTAGACAGATGTGGTGTTTTGCCGTGCGTGCTCATCGATGGGCGTCCCCTTCGGAACCAGCGCATCGACGTCGGCAACCGCGACATGGATCCTGACTGAACCTTTGTCGAGACGTTCGCCGACGGTCAGTTGATCCAGGTCAAGAGAATCATCGTTGTCAATGGAGCACCAGGGAAGGCGTCGAAGGTCGGAAATCGATTCGTCCTGCGCCGGACCGGGCAACCGTTCGGATTGTTCGATTGCGGCTCGCGGAAACTCCGGTGCGAGGCCACGCTTAATCATGGCCTCGCGAGCCAGCAGAGCAAGGTCAATGGAATCGGAAGACATTCTCGTGTTACTCCTCGCGCGGTCACTATATAGAATACGTGGGGATGGTGATCGAATTCTTTGGGGAATTGACCCTATGAAGAGCCAACGGATCCGCGACGTCCGTTCTGGGCCTGATGGGTTGCTTTACCTCCTCACCGATGAGAATCCAGGGGCCGTCCTGAAAGTTGAGCCCGCATCATAATGCGGCAGGTGAGCTGGCTGTCTGACGTCGAGACGAGCTTTGACAAGCCGACGTCCTTCAAATCTCTTTTCCTCCGATACGGAATTGCGTTGGTCTTTGTCAGCGTCGCGTTGTTCATTTCGTTGTTGCTTCAATCCGTGCTTCCGGATGCTTTTCTGCTCCTTTTTCTTGCCGCAATAGTTGCGAGCGGCTGGTTTGGCAGCATCGGGCCCGGCTTGTTCTCCGTCGTCGCTTCCGTCATTGCGATGGATTACTACTTCATTCCTCCCTATGGGGGTTTTTCTGTCCATGCCGAAGAAGTTCCGTACGTCATTTCGTTCCTTGTGGCGGGGATCGTTGCGAGCTGGTTGAGTGCCGCTCGACGAGTCGCGGAAGCGAAGCAGAAGGTGCATCTCGATGAGCTGTTTGAACAGGCGCCGGAAGCAATCCTGCTGGTCGATGGAAAGGATCGTGTGCTCAGGGTCAATCGGGAGTTTTCGCGAATTTTTGGATATGAGCGCGAGGAAGCTGTGGGGCGGTTCAGTATGGACCTGATCGTTCCGAGAGAGCATCGCGAGCAGGCTCGGCAGTCCCGCCAGCGCCTTGCGCACGGAGAGTCCATCAATCTGGAGGCCGTACGTTCACGCAAGGATGCCAGTCTCATCAATGTGGCTGAGATCGCGGTTCCTGTCGTCTTTGGCGGAGAGCGTATTGCCCACTACATGATCTTTCGCGACATTACCGAAAGCAAACGTTCGGCTGAGGCCTTGCTGAAAGCGAAGTCTGAGCTGACGCATCTGTCTCGTCTCACAACCATGGGAGAGCTCGTTGCGTCAATCGCTCATGAAGTGAATCAGCCGATCGGCGCCATCGTTACAAATGCGAATGCGGCGCAACGATGGTTGAGCCACACCCCGCCCAACCCCACGGAGGTTCAGGAAGCACTGTCCAGGATTGTGCAAGACGCGAACCGTGCCGGCGCCGTCATCGGGAGAATACGCGCCCTCGTGAAAAAGACCCCAACGCAGATGGCGCGTCTCGATATGAATGAACTCATCAACAGCGTGCTGATCCTTACCGAGCACGAACGGCGCAGAGGCAGTGTCGAACTTCGCGCCGAACTTTCTGTCGTGCCGCCGGTGTTCGGAGATCGAATTCAGCTCCAGCAGGTCATGCTGAATCTCATCATGAACGGGATTGATGCGATGAGCGCGATTCAGACCCGCCGTCGGGAACTGCAGGTTCGACTCTCCCATGAGCGCGATTTGGTTCGGGTCGAGGTGCAGGACACCGGAACGGGGTGGGATGCTAAAACGGCAGAGCGCATGTTCGAGGCGTTCTATTCCACTAAGCCCGAGGGCATGGGAATGGGGTTGACCATCAGTTTTTCCATTATCGAGGCTCACGGAGGCAGGCTGCGGGCAGGCCTCGCCTCACCTCATGGGGCGATTTTCAGCTTTACGGTTCCCGTCGATTCGAGTGCAATGGTTTAACCTATAAAGCTTAGATTCTAAGCGTCGACTGGATGAAGTTGACGGTTAATTAATACGCTTTGATTATTTTTTGATACCTAAAGATAGTATTAATATCCTCATTGACAAGGTGGTCAAGTTCGCATAAAAAGCTACTTACGTCACGATGAAGTGAGCGTTATTCCGACATAGGAGTCCTTGGATCGAACATGGGTGATCCGAGGGCTTTTTTGTTTAAAGCGACAGAGTAGTCAGACGACAGCGGCGTCCAAGGCTTGAGCTCCAGAAGAGCATCGGCCAGTGGGCGTCTTTTTTTTGCTCGAATCGAGTAGTCGTCGTGCCCGCAAGCACATTGGCCAAGCGGCCAGAACTTATCGAATCGAAGAGGAGAATGGTCATGAAAAAACTGTTGTGGCTGTTAGTGCTGCTCCTGCTCACTTGTAGCGTGGTGCTCGCACAAGACAGAGGTCCCGATCCATCAGGGGCAAGTACGGGTTCGGCTGCGGACGTCACCGCGAAGGAAGCGGGAAAGCCGACTTTGGAAGAAATCGCAACTCAGGTTGGTCACAACAAAGTTGCGATTAATATGGTGTGGGTCCTCATTACCGGATTTCTTGTGATGTTCATGCAGACGGGCTTCGCCATGGTTGAGACAGGACTCACCCAGGCGAAGAACGTTGCGCACACCTTTGCGATGAACTTCATGATCTATCCGCTAGGAATGCTCGGATTCTATGTGTCCGGCTTTGCCATCATGTTCGGCGGGCTTGGCGGAATTGCGACAATGGGTGGCTACGCGGGCCTGAACCATGAGGTTTCAATCACCCTCGCGGGCAAGAGCCTTGGGCTTTTTGGAGCGAAGGGTTTCTTTTTGACTGGCGATTCGTATGACGTCGCTGTGTTTGCACTTTTCCTCTTTCAAATGGTGTTCATGGACACAACGGCGACAATTCCCACGGGTGCCATGGCTGAGCGCTGGAAGTACTCCTCGTTTGTCGTATACGGATTGTTCGTCGGTTCGATCATCTATCCGCTCTTCGGTAACTGGGTCTGGGGGGGAGGCTGGCTGGCAACCCTGGGTTCGAATTTTGGGTTGGGACACGGGCATGTTGATTTTGCCGGATCTTCCGTTGTGCACCTGACTGGCGGCGTGCTGGCGTTTGTGGGCGCGAAGATGATTGGAGCGAGGATTGGGAAGTTCAAGAAGGATGGTACGACCGTGCCCATTCCGGCCCACAGCATTCCCATGGCGATGATCGGAACATTCATTCTGGCTTTCGGCTGGTTTGGCTTCAATCCGGGCTCCACTCTGGCAGGCGGCGACTTTCGCATCTCTGTGGTTGCGGTGAATACGATGCTCGCCGGATCGACCGGCGCTTTCGCGTCGATGCTCTGGATGTGGCTGGTGCGTACCGGCAAACCGGACCCCAGCATGATGTGCAATGGAATGTTGGCTGGACTTGTTGCGATAACGGCCCCCTGTGCCTTTGTGAATGCTCCGGCAGCCTGTCTGATCGGGCTCATCGCCGGGGTGCTGGTGGTCGAAGCCGCTTTCTTCATCGAAGGTAAGCTCAAGATCGATGATCCCGTAGGAGCAATCGCAGTGCATGGGTTCAATGGCGCGTGGGGGTGTCTGGCCCTTGGTTTGTTCGCTGACGGAACCTACGGTGACGGCTGGAATGGTGTGATGGGACCCGTCCGAGGCCTCTTCTATGGCGACGCGTCTCAGTTCATCGCCGAGTGCGTCGGCGTAGGCGCAAACATTGTGGCGATCGGCATCCTAGGTTACGTTGTGTTCAAGCTTATCGACGTCGTGATTGGTCTCCGCGCCGATCCGAAAGCGGAAGTCGAAGGACTCGACATCCCAGAAATGGGTGTCCCCGGTTATGTCGGCGTGACGGACGGATTGCGCATGCCCGAACTCACCAGTACCCATCAGATGGCCGCAGCTCCCTTGCCGCTCGAGGGGCGGAGGTAGTCTCCGTGTGCAGGGCGGGCTCTGCCGCCCTGCACATTCATTCATGGATACGTTGCAGCGTCGTTAAAGAAGCATGCCTTCCCAACCCAGTAACAACATCCTTGTGATTGAAAGCGATCCTGAAGGCCGATCGTTCCTGCGCAGCACACTTTCTACAAACGAATACCTTTTGAGCGAAGCGACACCGCAATGGCCGGCTTAAGACAGATTGAGGCCTCGTGCCCTGATGCAATCCTTCTTGATCCCGCTCTGCCGGACATGGATGGGTTGGATGTCATTCGACAGGTGCGCCTGCTAAATTACATGTTTCCAATTATCGTTCTATCGGACAAGAAGAATGAGCTCGACAAGATTACTGCACTGGATGCGGGAGCCGATGACTTTGTAGAAAAGCCTTGCGGAGCTGGCGAACTGCTGGCGCGGCTTCGCGCCACGCTCCGCCGGGTTGCCCCTGTTGGCGAGCGAAACGAGGAACTGGTTTTTCGAACGGACGGATTGTCGGTGAATTTTACCAACAGGGAAGTTCGTGTTGAGGGCAATGTAGTCCATCTCACACCCATCGAATTCAAGTTGCTGCGGATTTTTACACGTTACCCGAACCGCACCCTGACCCACTCCATTCTGATCAGAGAGGTGTGGGGACCTGAAGGCAATGGCAATTGTGTCCGTTCTCTTCGCGTGTATGTCGGGCAACTGAGGCGTAAGCTCGGTGCTGGGTCCAGAACCTGGTCCGCCCTGCAAACTAAGGCCGGTCTTGGTTACCAGTTCCAAATCGATTAAGCGAGACAGACAACGTGACAATTCCCCTCTGGAGCATTCTTCCCTTTATCCTGACCTTGCTGTCGATTGCGGTTGTTCCCCTTGTCCTTCCAGACTGGTGGGAGAAAAACTCGAATAAGCTGATCCTCAGCCTGGTGCTGTCGGTGCCCGTCCTCATCGTTCTGATTCCGGGTGGGCTTCACCTGCTCGAGGAATCGCTTGTCGATTACGCGTCATTCATGGTGTTGCTGGGCGCGCTGTTTGTGATTTCCGGCGGCATCTATATCAAGGGTGAGTTTGCGGGAACTCCGCTGGTGAACACGACGTTTCTTGCGGTAGGCGCGGTCTTTGCCAATCTGATCGGTACGACGGGTGCCTCGATGCTGTTGATTCGTCCATACCTGCGCGCGAACCACCGGCGCCAGCGGCGTGCTCATCTTTGTGTCTTTTTCATTTTCATCGTCAGCAATATCGGAGGTCTGCTCACTCCGCTCGGAGATCCCCCCTTGTTTCTTGGATTCCTGCGAGGCGTCCCTTTTCAGTGGACGCTGAGCCTCGTGCCGATTTGGCTCACGACGCTGGTGCCTCTGTTGATCGTTTTTAATCTTTACGATCAGTATGTCTTCGTGCGCGAGGATGTCGAGACTCCGGGAGCGCTTGCCGAAGATGTTCAGCCACGTCGTCATTTGGACATTCAGGGCGGACTGAACCTGGTTTTCTTGCTGGGTGTGATGCTCTCGGCAATTCTGAGTGGTTACTTCGGCTGGCCTCGGGGCGTTCAGGAACTGCTTATGATTGCCATGGCGGTGCTGTCGTGGTTTACGACTCCTCCCGCGGTGCATAAAGCCAACCATTTCCATCTCCACCCGATCCTGGAAGTCGCCGCGGTGTTTCTGGGAATCTTCATCACCATGATTCCTGCCCTGGAGATTCTCCGCTCGCATGCGACACAACTCGGCCTCAACGCGCCGTGGCAATATTTCTGGATGTCTGGAGGACTTTCCAGTTTTCTGGACAATGCGCCCACGTATCTCACGTTTACGGCAATGGCCTCTGGACTGGTGGGCTCCAGTTCCGAAAGCCTCGCCGGTCTTCTCCAATCGGAACTAGGTGTGGCTCTTCTTCGCGCGATTTCGGTGGGTTCTGTCTTTATGGGAGCCAATAGCTATATCGGGAATGGTCCCAACTTCATGGTCAAGAGCATCGCGGAACACAATGGAGTGAAAATGCCCTCGTTCGGAGGCTATTTGTTGTACTCCGGCGCTATTCTGATTCCCATCTTCTTCATGGTGACGATGATTTTCTTCCGCGGTTGACGAACACGAATTCACCGCTGCGAGCCATCCGGGCCGGTGCTATCATCCTCCACTCACCATCCTGCCATTGACGGCGGGCCTTTCTTATTTTTGAGTTGTGAGCGCGATCCGATAGGAGGTCCAATGAAGAAAGATCCCAACGACGCCAACAGACTGACCCGCTCGAATTCGCTGCGTGGCCGCCGGGACTTTTTCGCGAGTGCAGCGGTTGCCGCGGCAACAGGATTGTTTGCTGGTGGCGCCGTCGAGGCTGCTGTTGCTGAGAAGGAAAAGGAAAAAGAAAAAGACAACGAAAAGGGCCCGGAGAACTCGGCGGGCAAACATCGCGAGCAGCAAGCCTATCAGCTTCGAGTGGAAGCAGCGCGGCGCGAGCGTGATCGTCCTGCTGTTGACCATCCGACCAACGGAGACGAAGCTCGTTATGCAACCAAGTTCGCAAGTTATTCAAAGGGACTGCCGCACAACGCGCTGGGAGAGGTCCAGCTTCCGGCCTGGCAATCCCTGATCCGTGCCATCGAGACAGGCGATCCTGAAGATTTCGATCGAATCCAGGTCAGTGGCGCTGCCCAACTTGTCAATCCGCAGGCAGGACTCGCTTTCGATATGCAGGGGCCGGATTCTCACGCGCTCTCGATGCGTGCCGCACCGCGGTTTGACAGCGCCGAGCAGGCTGCGGAGATCGCGGAAAACTACTGGATGGCCCTTACCCGAGATATTTCCTTTGTGGATTACGAAAGGGATCCGCTTATTGCTGAGGCCGCGCGGGACTTAAGTCGTTTTTCCGATTTTCGCGCGCCCAGGGGCCCAGGTGGATCGGTAACGCCGTCGGTTCTATTTCGCGGTGTGACCCGGGGCGACCTCATTGGTCCGTACATTTCGCAGTTCTTCTGGAAAGAAACGCCTTTTGGTGCAGAGACAATTGAACGCAGGATGCGAACCACCGCGGCTCGAACCGATTACCTCACGACATACTCTGAATGGCTCGCGATTCAGAATGGTGCGCCGGCACTGCCAGCGTCTTTTGATCCCACGCCGCGCTATATCCGGAATGGCCGTGATATCGCACAGTGGGTTCACATCGATGTTTTATTCCAGGCGTACTTCGAGGCAATGCTCGTCCTCTTCAACATCGGGACTCCCGGCGATCCCAACAATCCTTATACAGTGTCTCGAAATCAGATTGGTTTTGGGACCTTAGGCGATCCCTTCATCGCAAGCGTCCTGTGCGCCGTTGCGACTCGCGCACTCAAAGCTGTGTGGTTTCAAAAGTGGTTCGTGCACCGGCGCCTGCGCCCGGAAAATTTTGCCGGCAGGATTCACAACCACGTGAATCGCATTGCCACATATCCCATTCATCATGAAATCCTCAGTTCGACCGTGCTCGATCAACTCTTTCGCAGGAACGGAACGTACCTGCTACCCATGGCATTTCCGGAGGGTTGCCCGTTTCACCCGTCCTATGGCGCGGGTCACGCCACGGTAGCGGGCGCATGCGTCACGATCCTGAAGGCATTTTTCGATGAGTCCTTTGTCATTTCGAATCCGGTTGAAGCAGACAGCGACGGACTTCGCCTTCACGCCTACAACGGCCCGGCCCTCACCGTCGGCGGTGAACTGGATAAGCTCGCATCGAACGTCGCGATCGGCCGGAACATCGCCGGCGTTCACTGGCGATCCGATGCTACCGAATCCTTGAAGCTCGGCGAGGAGATTGCAATTCGTTTTCTTCAGGAAGAGGGCGGCTGTCTCAATGAGAATTTCGACGGGTTCAGTTTGACGCGCTTCGACGGCCGCACGGTGATTGTTTAAAGCGCTTATCCCTCTGCGCTGCCTTACTGCAAGAAACGCGCCAGGTTTCCCTAGGGATTTCCGCGCGTTGCCTCAATGGAAATCGGCCCCAGCAGCGATGTTCCGGCGTTCGGGCCGGGAGGCTGCGCCGGAGGCGGCATGTTGTCCTGCTGCGTGTTGAGACGCATTTCGTTACCCGCAATGCGAACGGTGGCCTGGTTATGAAACGGCAATGTTCCGGGTCCCCAGTCCTCGTGAAGGATGTTGAAAGTCATTGTGTCGCCTGTAATCACGAAGTCGTCCAGCGCTGCCATCGTGTAGGGATTGTCACAGCGTCCGCAAACCATACCGCGTAGCTTGTCGCCGACCTTGCGAATAATGAAATACTGCTTATTGATGCCGACGCCGAAACCAAGCCAAACGCCAATCACATCTTCCTGTTTGAGTTGCCTCCACGCAGCGGGCGGAACGTAACCGCGTTGGCCGCCTCCGCCGGGAGCGCCACCGGTTCCACGAGGCGCTGGTGCTGGTGCGCCCGCGGCGGGAGGCTGGGCGCCTCGAGCGCCTCCGCCAATTGGCGGTACCGGTCCGTCACCCGCGGGGAGCCTCGACACAGCGATGGGCAGTGGGTCAGGCCCCCGCGAGTCTTTAATCACGGTTCTCTCGAATCGGACTCCTCGAGGCGCACCACTGGTGCCGCTGATAATCAGATTGCCCTTGTCGAACTTCGCCGTCGCGCGGTCCTGATAATCGGTGCTGCCGTCGGCTTTCACATGGGTCACCGTGAACGTAATACCGTCTACACCGAGTTTGCCATCGATGAAACCGAGAGTGGTCGCATCGCTGCAATGCGTGCAATACACACCCCGCACCTGATCTCCGCGAATGGAGAACTGGTAGATGTGCGGCTCGCCGGACTCCGTTCGCCAACCGCCGCGGTAATCGTCAGCGTTCTGTGCAGTGGCAATCCGGGCAAAACCGAACAGAACTAACGTCGCAATCAGGCTCTTCACGTGATGCCTCCTGTGATGGGGAAGTATAGCTCGCTCGAGCACGGTTTGGCCTTGAACGCATTCTGACCCCCGCTTAGAACAGTTTCTGCGCGAGATGTCCTGCCGAAGAAATCACTCGCGCACGGAGAACTGATGCAATCGCAGTATGTAAGGATTGAGCGATCGTCGCACTTCCTGATCGCTTTCGTCGTTCTGAGTTTGTCGTTCGTGCTTCTATCGTGCACAAAAGCCGATGGCCGGCCAAAGGTTACAAATATTCATCGCTTGAATGTCGTGGATGAGGATGCCGAATCCGCAAAGCAACCTCTGTCCAGCGTGTTGAACCTGGATTTCAACAAGGAAACATCGTGGTGGACGTGGCGGGAGATTCTCCTTAGCCGGCTTCGACATCACCAGTTTCAAGACATCGACCAGTTTGCGGACGAGGTTCGTCAAACACGCGCTCGATTCCCGGGTGGCGCCTGGAAACTCTCCGCGATCTATGACAATACCAATGAGCCTTCGGCGGGATCCGATGTCACCGAAGAAGAATGGCAGGCACATCTGAAACTGTTCGAAGAGTGGATCGCGAAGTACCCAAGCTCTCCGACGGCCCGCGCGGGATATGCCGAGAGTTGGGTTCGCTATGCGTGGCATGGTCGCGGCGCCGGGTGGGCAAGAGATCTCAACTCTACGCAGAAACAACTGTTCGCGGAACGCCTGAAGCGAGCGAAGGAAACCGCCGACGAAGCATTGTCCCTGGGTATGCGCTGCCCGCAGTTGTATTCCGTACTCCTCAGCGTCGGACAGGGACAAAGCTGGAGCCGTATGGAATATGACCATGTATTTCAAGCAGCGATCGCCTATGAACCCCTCTATCGATCCTTCTACCACAACAAAGGAACGTACCTTTCGCCTCGCTGGTTTGGCCGCGAGGGAGATTGGGAAGCGTTTGCAGTGGACACCGCCGATCGCCTCGGAGGAGATGCCGGAGCCGACATGTTCTTCTTCATCTATTCGGATATGGCGAGTTTCTACTACGGCGAACGCGACCTTCCCAGACTTGTTCGGCCTGTGTGGAGTCGTTTGAGAGACGGCTTTGACGCGAGAGAAAGACTGCATGGCGTCACGGCCGATCAGCGGACGGTGTTCGGACACTATGCCTACCTCGCCGGTGACAAGGCTAGGGTGCAAACGGTGCTCGATAAACTCGGCGATCACTGGAATCAGGGACTCTGGGGAGCGCTCCAACGGGATCAATTGCTCACGTGGGCGGCGGCAGACAGCGACAAGCAGGCGCGCGCGGATTTTTCCCTGCGTCACTCGAATTAATCGAGAACGTCGTGAGGTTCAGAAAAGATTTCTTAAACTACCGATCAAGAATCTCGGTCTCTACATCCGCAATTACCGTGAAACCCGGCGTCGTGCTATAAATTTCTGACACTTGCCGTCAGATGCTTAAGGATCGGTGACAGATGGCTGATTGCTGCAACTCTACGCGACGGGATGAATTCGTGAGCTCCCGCCGGCAGTTTCTTGCCCGATGCGGTATGGGCATGGGCGCTCTCGGCCTGGCCAGCTTACTTTCCGATGAAGTCTTCGCGGCAGCCCAGACCGTGGGAAGCCCGGCGAAGTCGACGCACTTTCCTGCCAAGGCGAAACACGTCATCCATATTTTCGCTGCGGGTGCGCCGTCGCATATCGACACGTGGGATTCGAAGCCTGAATTGACGAAGATCAACGGCCAATCCCTGCCGGGCCAAAACGGTGTGGCGATGGCATCGCCGTTCAAGTTTTCACCTTATGGCCAGTCCGGCATCGAAGTCAGCGAAGTGTTTTCCGGAATCGCCAAACACGTGGACGATCTCGCCATTATTCGCTCGATGCACACCGACATTCCCGCACACGATGTCGCTCAGCTCTTCATGAATACCGGCTCACTGCGCTCGGTCAAGCCAAGCATCGGCGCCTGGGTGCTGTATGGACTCGGCAGCGCCAACGAAAATATGCCCGGATACATCTCGCTGCGACCAGATGGAGCTGCAAACGTGCTGAACTGGGGTTCTGCATTTTTACCCGGTGATCTGCAGGCCACCAGCATCAACACGTCCACGCCGACGGTTGAAGGAATGATTCAGAACATCCGAAATGAGTACTTCAACCGGCAGGAGCAGCGGCGCGAACTCGACCTCGTACAGAAACTGAACGCGATGCATAGCCAGAATCTGCAGAAGGATCCGCAGCTCGAAGCGCGTATCCAGGCGTTTGAGATGGCCTATCGCATGCAGATCGAAGCCACGGACGCTTTCGACCTGTCGAAGGAGCCGCAAAATATCCGCACGTTGTACGGCGATACACCCCAGGGACGTCAGTTGTTGATCGCGAGACGGCTGGTGGAGCGCGGTGTGCGCTTTGTGCAGGTCTGGGCAGGAGGGTGGGATCATCACGAAGACATTGACGATCGTCTTCCGGCCAGCGCTGCCGAGATTGACACCCCTGCGGCCGCGCTGCTAACTGACTTGAAGCAACGCGGGCTGTTCGATAGCACGCTCATTATTTGGGGCGGCGAATTCGGCCGCACCGTCACGCGAGACCGCAACGGCAACGAAAATCCCGGCCGCGACCACAACAACGAAGCGTTTAGTGTATGGCTCGCCGGAGGCGGCGTGAAGGGCGGCACGGTCTACGGTGCGACGGATCCGTTCGGCGCAAAGGCGATCCAGGACAAGGTCCACATCCATGACCTGCACGCGACCATTCTGCATTTGCTCGGCTTCGATCACACGAAGCTGACATACCGCTATAACGGACGGGATTTCCGGCTTACGGATAATTTCGGCGAGGTGGTTAAGGGAGTTCTCGCGTGAAATCAACCGCGAGATTCCAAAGTCGTCGCCGCCTTCTCCTGATCATTTCTACTCTCATTGCAACGTCGTGCCTGGCGATTGCTGTGTTCGGCCTGCCTCAGGCACCGAAGCCTGCTGAGCCTTTGACCAAAGCTCAACTCGATTTCTTCGAAGGCAAGATTCGCCCGATTTTCGCCAACAACTGCTACAAGTGCCACAGCCCGTCCAACGGAGCTCCGATGGCGGGTTTGGAACTGGACTGGAAAGGCGGTTGGCAGCAGGGTGGTTCATCCGGCCCGGCAATCATTCCCGGTAATCCAGACAAGAGCCTGCTGATACTGGCTGTTCGTTACTCTGACCAAGAGCTGCAAATGCCGCCAAACAACGCCAGGCTTTCCGACGATCAAGTGAAGGATCTGGTCGCCTGGGTGCGGATGGGCGCGCCGGATCCGCGCGCAACGCGCCCTGCGGGAAACACCGCCAAGTACGGCGGCAGCGGAAAGAATCACTGGGCGTTCAAGCCTCTGACGAAATCGGTTCCGCCCTCCGTCAAGAACGAATCGTGGATCAAAAACGATGTGGACCGTTTCGTCCTCGCAAAGCTGGAAGCGAGCGGAATGACGGCCAACGAACCAGCGGACAAGCGCACTCTGATTCGTCGCGCGTACTACGACCTGATTGGTCTGCCGCCGACACCGCAGGTAGTCGACGCTTTCATTGCCGATAGTTCCCCAAACGCATTCGAGAAGGTTGTCGATACCTTACTTGCGTCACCTCGTTACGGTGAACGCTGGGGACGGCACTGGCTTGATGTCGCGCGATACTCGGACACGAAGGGCCAATTTGACAGGCGGCGCGAGGAAACTCCCTATTATCCCTACGCGTGGACTTATCGCGATTACGTCATCAAGGCGTTCAACGAGGACCTGCCCTACGATCAGTTCATTCGCGAACAACTCGCGGCCGACCGGATTGGCGACGGTCAGGGTGCAAAGAAAACTCCCGCGTCGCTCGCCGCGATGGGATTCCTGACACTGGGCGATCACTTCAATGGCAACATGGGCGATATCATCAACGACCGGATCGATGTCACAACGAAGGCGTTTTTGGGGCTCACCGTTACCTGTGCGCGCTGCCATGACCACAAGTTCGATCCCATTCCGACCGCCGATTACTATTCCCTCTACGGAATTTTTGCAAACTCGATCGAGCCGAACGATAAGCCGGTAATCGCTCCGCCGAACGCCGACTACGCGGAGTATGTGGTGAAGCGCCGCGAGATGGACGAGCGGATCAACGCCATGCGCGATCAGAACGTCAAGGATTTGTTGGGCGACTATCGCCAGCAGGGTGCCGTTTATCTTCTCGCCACGACCCTGCCGGAGGCTCAACGCGCAGCTTATCTCAGGAAAAATGGCGCTGATCCCGCTGTTCTGCAGAACTGGGTGAACATCACCCGCGGAGCTTTCCGAGCGGGTATTCCGATCTTCGGAGTGTGGGCAGCATTGGCTCGTCCTCCGGCCGAGCGATTCGCGCAACAAGCTCCACGTATCTTGACGAACCTGTCAGACGGAGACCGCAGGGAGCAGATCCATCCGATCGTGATGAAGGCCTTCCAGGGCCAGTCGCCTCGAAACATAGCGGATGTGGCTGGGGTCTATCGCAAGTTGTTTGCGAGGACCGATCCCGAATGGGAAACCGAAATGGCAGCCGTTCTGGACGCTGCGCAGTTCCGCTTTCTGCCGAGGCCGGCTCAAAACCAGTACAGACAATTGAGACAGCAAAGCGATCTGCTCGAGCTCGTTGAAACCGGTGCGCCGGCTCGCGCTCACGTCCTCGTGGACGGCCCAAAGCCGGTGGATTATCCCATTCTGGTCCGTGGCCAGGCCGAGACGCCGGGTGATATCGTGCCGCGACGGTTCCTGGAAGTCCTTTCGGGATCGAATCGCCCACGCTTTCGCGATGGCAGCGGAAGGCTTGAACTGGCGAATGCCATTGCCAGCAAGACCAACCCCCTTACGGCTCGTGTCATGGTCAACCGTATCTGGCAGCATCATTGCGGGGATGGATTTGTCAGCACACCCGATGACCTGGGCAACCAGTCTTCTCCGCCGACTCATCCGGAATTGCTCGACTGGCTCGCGAATCGCTTCATGGCGGACGGATGGTCCATCAAGAAACTGCACAAGTTGATTCTTCTTTCCGCGACCTGGCAACAGAGCGCGCGGAACAATCCGCAGTTTGCCGAGAAGGATCCGTCCAATCATCTTCTGTGGCGTGCGAATGTTCGACGGCTCGAATTTGAGCCGCTGCGCGATTCCATTCTCATCATCGGTGGCACGCTTGATCTGACTCTCGGTGGACATCCTGTGGACCTATCGGGAGGCACGCGCGTTCAGCAGGGGCGCGGCGCCGCAATTGTAAACAATCTTGCTCGCGCCGGCAGCCAGTTCTCAACCGTTCCGCGACGCTCGGTTTACGGTTATGTGGATCGTGGAAATCTGGAAGAAGTTCTGAACACGTTCGATTTTGCGACCCCGGGGACGGCGACGGGGAAACGTTACGAGACTATCGTTCCGCAACAGGCGCTGTTCTTGATGAACAGCCCACTGGTGATCGAACAGGTACGCAACGTCGTGAACCGTGAGGCGTTCCAGGATGCCGCCTCCGATGAAGAACGAATTCGGTTTCTGTATGAGCTGTATTTCCAGCGCCCGGCTGCTGACGGGGAGATCCGCGCAGGAAGGGACTTCGTCGCGACATTTCAGGCGGCGGATGCACGGGTGGAATCCAATCCCGACGCTGCCGGTGCGCGTGGCGCCCGAGGTGAGCGTGGAGCGCGGGGCGCGCGAGGTGCGCCGGGACCGCGCGGTCAGGGACAAGGGCGCGGTCGCGGCGCTGCGGCGGTCCGACTTCCACTCTCCGGCTGGCAGGAATACGCACATGCGCTGCTTCTCACCAATGAAGCCGCGTTCGTGAATTGAAACTAATGCGACATCGCGTAGATCATGAAGTTCAGCCCCATGCGATACGCTTGACCTGAATACTTCTCGGGGTAACACGGCCGGTCCATCCATTCCCAAGCGTCCCCAAGATCAGAGTTGTAGGTAATGAGCACCATCAGCCGCCCATCGTCGTCGGAGATCCCGAAGATCATCGGCTCGGTTTCGCTTGCTTGTTCCCAGGTCCGTCCACCATTGCATCCGTTGTTTACGTTCGGGATCTGCATGACGGTGTCGATGTCGAAGAACGTGTGAAAGACTTCATGGTCCAGCTTGAGCTTGACCATTTCCCGATCCGGAAAGATCTTCTCCATTTCTTCTTTGACAGCCGCGCGCTGCTGCAGCCCCCAGAAATCATCCACGTGCAGGAAGCCTCCACGCAGGAGGTACTCCCGTAATTTCTGCGCCTCTTCCGCGACCAAATACATTCGATGAGGTGAAACGATGTACAGGTAGGGATAGCCGAAAAGCTTCGGATCAAGAGCGGTCACCAGATGGGGACTCTTGTCGTAGACGCGAATGTTCGTGAGGCGCTCGACACCCCACATAAACTTGCAGTCAGAAGCCGGAAAGTCTGTTCCCCATCCACCACCAAAGCGTGTACCCCCCTCACCCGCTGCCAGGTCTTCGCATCGAAAATCGAGTACCGGTGTTCGGCCCGGACCGTTTCCCTGACCGTAGACGAGGCGTGTGAAATAAAACTCCGGAGTCGAGTCAGACTCCGCCGCGATGCCCGGCATTACAAACAGGCCGAAAGCAAGAACAAAGCCGGCCATCAGATACAGGTGCTTCATGACGCGTATGCTACACCACGCCGTTGTTATCTCTCTATTGAAGGTACGGAGTCGAACGAAATGGATTGCGCACGACAAATTGGCGGTGGGAAACCACCCGAAACTGCGGTCAAACCACGGAGGAGAAGCCTAACCGCAGCTTCGGGGTACGCCGTACGCGCTACTGAACGAGACTTGCTTGCAGGGGGACGGGACGTCGGGAATCGTAAATCGCATGAACCTTTTCCAGGTAGACCTGGGAAGACTGTTCCCAGGTCGGTTCGCCCGGAATGTAGCCGTTGTATCGTCGAATGCCTTCATCCATTCCGAATCGGCGAACATAGTCCTTGAGGATGCGGGCACCGAAGTCCACGTTGTCTTCGATCTTGAGCAGGTTGATGTTCTCGCGATCCGCCGTCTCACCCCATGTCGGCAGATGGATCTGCATGATGCCGACTGCTTCCTGTCCGGAAATCGCAAAGGGGTTACCGCGGCTTTCCACAATCATGATGCTCGCCAGGAGCCTCGAATTCAGGCCATATTTCCTGGAGCTCGCAACGATGGACTCTGCGAGACGGCTTCGCTTCTCTTCGCTGACTTGGTGGCGCTCGAGGAACGCCGTGATTTTTCGGACTTCGGCAGCAACCGGATCTACCTCAACGGCTTGTGCCGGTCGTTCAGAAACCGGAACTGCGTAGCCAGACGCGCTCGGCGTTGGAAAGCCGAGAATGAGGACTGCAATCACCGCAGCTCCACCAAGTTTCGAGGATTTGTGGAGTGACTGTTTGCACTGAAGCCAGTGCTTCACGTAGCGCTTGTTCCAGCCTACTTTCATTCCCCCACACCGAACACAGATGGCGATCTTGGGTTGCATGCATCCTCCTCTCAAACCGAGTCTCTTGCTTGCTCGGGAGCATCATGCCCCGGGGAGCCCCGTCCGCAGAATGGCCGGAACGTCGAGAAGGATGGCTCTTACGTCGTAGCTTGAATGTGCCTGTAAGTCGTTGACAAAACAGCTAATTCTTTGAAGGTGAATACGTTAGCGGTGGGCCGGCGCGTAAAGGAAATAGTTAAAAAGCTGTAAAATCTGCTAATCGTAAATCGGGGCCTGAGTGAGGCACGCTGCTTTCCTCATTTCTTAGAGGGAGCGGGAGCTTTGTGATTGATTAACTATGAATTGGTATTTATTAAGTAAAAAACCCCGAAACTAACAAGTCGCCATTCATAGTTAATCAATCACAAAGCTCCCGTTCCCTTTCCCTTTAAGAAATAGGGAAACACCGTGCCTGGCCCCGATTTCGGGGCTTCAGTCTGTCGTTTTTCCCTTATCGATTGACACGGTCTTGGGGATGTAAGCCTGGACAACAAACTCGGGAACATTCCAGCTGCGGGCGAAGACCATCACGTGTGCTGCGGGGTACGGGCAGTCGTTCAGGTGCTGCTGGAAGTTTGCGAGCGCTTGATCGAATCCATCCGGATCTGGAGCCTGTATATGATTCGCGCTTGATGATAGGGCGCACCCGGTAGCGAGCAGTGCAATAACCAGTAAAGATCCATAGAACTTCATGTTTTGGAGGTTACGGATGTGACACGTTCGCAACAACAATGATCTTGATATCGCAGTGTTCGGGAAGCGCGGTTTTCTAAATCTTGAAACCGCCAGGCTGGGTGTCATCGTCGACGCCTAGTCCCGGATCACCCTCCACAAGCTCATCCTTTTCCACAGGTGTATAAAAAGCGGCCACAAGTTCGTTTGCGCGCGCGACGTCAGCAGGCTTGACGAGAATCCGTACCTCATCCAGATCCCCCGTTGCCGGCAAGGGATTGGAAGCGACGTTGCCCTGTAGATAGCACTCGATGCCATTGTTTCGTAGCGTTTCCTCGATCATTTGAGCCTCGGCGGGGCCGCTGACAGCGACAATCTCCAACGACTCGTCCGGTTTCGAAGTGTTCTGCTGTGCCATGGCGTCTCCTTTGCTTGTCTATAGTCTGAACCTTAACCGAGCAAATGGGTCGCCATTACTCAAAACTCACGACTCAAAACCCAAAACTTCAGCGCCATCATGTTTCGTTTCGGAAGCGCGCGCTCCGAACCCCGAAAGGATTCCTTCCAGAAAAGGCAGCATCATCGCCAGACGCCTGGCTCGTATGACGAAATCCCACAAGGGTTCGAACTTCTTCCACCCCGACGCATAGGCCGCATGGCGGAGAGAGTCGATCGCGCGTGAATGAGACGAGGCGCCGCGGAAAATCGCTCTCCATTTGTAGAAGTCTCTATAGGCCCGCCAATATCCCGCCTCAAGAGCCTCGGGGGACATCCTCAGCGGACGGAACACGGTGTGGCGGGTGTCATAAAGGTCCCAGTCCCGGTGAAGGATTCGTTGTTGATCGTGCATTCGTTGGAAGAGGGATGTTCCCGGATAAGGTGTCAGGATATGAAATGTCGCGGTCTCGATGCCCTGATTGGTCGCCCATTCCACGGTTCGGTCAAAAACACTTTCGTCATCGCCATCCATTCCGAAAACGAAGCTGCCGTTGATCATGACGCCATTGTCGTGAAGGCGTCGAATCGTTGCGGCGTAGTCGCGTCCCAGATTGTGTGGTTTGTTTTGATCCTGCAGATTGCGGGAGTTCAGCGTCTCAAAACCTACGAAGAGACTGCGAAGCCCCGCCGCCACGGCCTTCTCGACCAGCTCGGGACCGAGCACGGCTTCTACGGTCCCCGCAGCCTGCCATAGCTTGCCCATGCCGCGCATTCCGTCGAACAGCGCTGCAGCGAAGCGCGGATTGCCAAACAGATGGTCGTCTAGAAAATACACGTGACGGCCGGGGAGACGATCGATTTCCGCCAGCGCGGCATCCACCGTTTGCGTGTAGAAGTGGCGTCCCTGTCCGAAGAACGACTTCACATAGCAAAAATCGCATTGATGGGGACAGCCCCTCGAGACCACGATTGAATTCGGGACAAGGTAGAGACGGCGCTTGATCAGATCCCGACGGATAGGCGGCAGTGTCGCAAGAGTACGCTCACGTGAACGATATATTTTGCCCGGGGCGCCGTTTCGGTAATCCTCGAGAAACGACGGCCAGGTGTCTTCACCGGGACCAAGGAAGATACTGTCTGCGTGCAGCGCCGCTTCATCGGGCAGGGAAGTGACATGAAGCCCGCCGAGGCAGACATGGGCGCCGCGTTTACGATAGATGTCGGCAATCTCGTAAGCTCGGCGGGCCGATGTAATGTAAACCTGAATGACGACCAGATCGGGTGTGTCATCGGTGCGCAGCCGCTCGACGTGCTCATCCACAATCGTAATCTCATCGTCTTCTCTGAGGTAACCGGCGAGCGTTGCCAGTCCCAATGGCGGGAACAGCGAATATTTTACAGGCCGGAAAAGAGGGCTGGTGGCTTCAGTAAGCGCCGGCAAAATCATTTTCACTTTCATGTGAGGCATTATACGAAGAGTACTCTGTAATGCAAAGTATATGAATAGACCGGTAGGCAAATAGAGCACGCCGAAGGCGTGTTCTTACCGAAACTACGGCAGGGTTACAACGGCCGTGCGCACAGTCGGCATATCTCCCGAGGGAGTCCAGGCGACGACGATTTCATTCCCCACCCGCTCGATTCGCGGCATCGATCCCGGTTGCAGACCGGCACCTGAAACTGTCGCGGACGCACCGGCCGTCCCATTCGCTTCGATTTGTTTCAAGCGAACCTGGCTTCCGCTCCCTGTAGTGCTACGTTCCACCCAGCTGACAATTGCGCCGCCCGTCGGGAGGCTAATGACATCAACGCGACCTGAGGTGTTGCCGTCGTCGACGCGCACCGGTTTCCCAAACGTTTTTCCGCCATCACCCGAGAGAACAACATTCACGCGCGCCTTTTCGTCCGGCGCTGTAAACCAGGCGACGGCGACGTTTTTGCCGTTTGAGGAAATTGCAGGGCCATTCACCGGACATGCATCAATTTCCCAATTGTCATTCGACAGTGGTTGAGGAGCAGACCACTTGCCGTTTGCATAGCGAACGATGGAAATATCACGTACTTCTTTCGCCGAGCGATCTCGATAGACCACCAGCATGCCGTCAGAAACAACGGCTGCCGATGTCTGACAGCATTCGCAGACGCGATCGTCAAGAGCGGTTTCAGCTCCGATCGAGCCGTCCTTACCTATGGTGGAATAGATCAGTCCCATATCCCCCTCGCCCTCGTTCGAGAGCTTTCGCCCATCAAGCCAGATCGCGCCAAGCCGCCCATCGGGACTTGCGACAAATGAAACGAACCCGTGTTGGCGTTCCTTGCGGTCCTTGTGGAGAAGCACCGGTTTGCTCCATGTCTTACCGGAGTCGCGTGAGAGCGCCACATTGGTGTTGTAGGCTTCTCGGTCAAGATTGGTTGCAACGAGCCAATTGGCCACCATGGTCCCATCCGCCATGAAAGCGATTGATGGAAAATCTGCGCCGCTAACGAACCAGTTGGGCCCTGACGCGATCGTTTGGGGCGCCGACCATCCCTGCTTATCGCGAACGGAGAATTTCAAGGCATAGGTCTTTGGCCCGGCCGGCTCCAGCCACGAGAGGAAAACGCGTCCATCGGGGGCGACAGAGAGATTTGGCGCCTCGCTACCCATTGCTGCAGGCGTCTTGAGCTCCGTGACGGATGGTGCTGGTGGAGCAATGGCCATGCTGGCCAGAAGCAAACTCAATCCGATCCACTTCGACATGATGATCCTTTCCGATTCTGACTGCTTAACGAGTCTAGTGAGTGCTGTCGGAGCGCATCAAGTATTTAACGCGTTTGTGAAGAAGAATTCAGAAAGGGCGATTTGCCACAGGCTGACCGGTCTCCCCGCGGGAGGCGGTAGCGCAAGCAATCGAAGTCATTCACTTCCTGGATAGCAATCGCCTTCGGATCGGGAGCCCACACAGACTTCACAACCTTCGGAGATTCACTCAGACTTCACGGATGGTCAGGGAACATTGCATCCGTGATGTACCGTTGGAAAACGTTCTCAGAGAGCAGCTTTTCCGGCGGCACAAACCGGTTCAGCTGGAGAAGGCGCTCGATGTACTCATAGATCAGGATGACTTCATGATTCGAGTTGATGGAGTGAAACCAGACGGTCTCGCCTCGATACATCAGCAGAACAATATTGGGAACACTGCAGGGGCCGAGACATCCGGAAACTGTCAGATGGACGCGTGTCCGAATGCCGCGTTCTTTCCATTCTTTCTTGAATCGCTCGAGCGGTACGGGCGGGTTTCCGGCTTCCGTATTTCCGCAGCAGCAACCTTGACAGACGAACAGATGTCCTTCCACAACTCTTAGGGTTTTGGTTTCTCCGTTAAAGCGTCTCGCTTTCGTGAAATGATCCATTGAGGCGACCGGACCTTCTGCAACAGCGTTCACTCGGGCAGAAGTGCGCGGATCATAGTTCAGTCGTTGCTACAGGAAGCCTTAAGAGTTACTGAACTTTTGTTCAGAGTCCGTTAGGCTGACGCTTGGGGTTTTGTCGTTTGTGTGGACGGCAGGAGGCGAGCGGAGTTCAGGATGAACACCAGTTCCGATGATACGTGGATAAACGCTGCTAGCAGCGGATTGAGGAATCCCAGCGCAGCCAACAAGACACCCAGCCCGTCAACCGCCAGTGTGCCTGCGAAGTTCACCAGGATGGTCCGATGAACGCGCCGCGCAATCTTGAGTGCAGCCACAAAGTCCATCAAATTGTTTCCAAGCAGCACAACGCTGGCGGTCTCGCGAGCGACGTCCGTTCCCGAGCCCATCGCGACGCCTGCCGTGGCTTGCATCAAAGCGGGCGCATCGTTAATTCCATCCCCGACCATGATGACATTGCCATCACGCTTCATCAGATCGTGGATCCGCTGCATCTTTTGCTC
>Ga0157375_10000092_pt1 | contig 90157 bp, 66 predicted proteins | sample M35metaG_FD_115311 | JGI IMG/M metagenome (GOLD analysis project Ga0157375, IMG submission 115311) | Miscanthus rhizosphere microbial communities from Kellogg Biological Station, Michigan, USA - M3-5 metaG | ecosystem: Host-associated > Plants > Roots > Rhizosphere > Soil | place: USA: Michigan... | reverse complement strand
CGCGGCACAAAACCAAGGGCGTACTCATTACCAGGGGTGGCCGAGCCTTTCGGCGCGTGCACCCCTGGCTACCCTCTGGCCGCCGCTACGCGGAGCTGGCGTGCACCTGCTTCCCGCATGGTCACCGTCGCCCCTTCCCGCAACTCTGTATAATCCTTCCCCTGTTTCCACGTATATGAGCGAGTCAGCCACGGCGGAAAACTCGGCCGTCTCGATGCCGCGTCTTGGGGTTCAGGCGGTTCTGCGTACGGACGTGGGATTGGTGCGCTCCGAGAATCAGGACTTCGGCACGTACACCACGCCGCGCGAGGAGAGCTCCAGCCATCCCGGCGGACGCCTTCTCGTCGTCGCCGACGGCATGGGCGGTCATCGCGGCGGCGCCACCGCCTCCCGTCTGGCCGGCGAGACCGTCAAGGCTCAATACCTCGGCAGTGAGACCTACGACATCGCCCAGGCCCTTCGCGAAGCGCTCACGCGCGCCAACGCCCGGATTTTCTCCGAGGCACAGGCCAATCCCGATTTGCGGGGGATGGGGACGACCACGTCCGCGCTCGTCGTCAAGAACAACCAGGCCTGGTTCGCGCACGTCGGCGACTCGCGCATTTACCTCGTGCGCGACGACGAAATCCGGCAGATCACCGAGGACCATTCGCTGGTCGCGTCGATGGTGAGGGAAGGATTGCTGACGCCGAAGGAAGCGGAGACGCATCCGCGGCGCAACGTTTTGCAGCGCTCGATGGGCGTCGGCGAGGACGTCGAGATCGACGTCAGCGGCCCGTTCGACGTCAAAGAGAACGACGTCTTCGTCCTCTGCAGCGACGGATTGCACGGACTGGTCAAAGAGCCGGAATTGAAAGAGATCGCCGCGCTGCCGATCGATCAGGCCGCGACGGAGTACGTCAAGCGCGCGCTCTCGCGCGGCGCGCCGGACAACGTAACGGTGATCGTCGCGAAGATCGTTCCGATCGACGACATCGGCAACGAGACGCTGGCCGACGCCGATGAAACGCTGGCCGATCATCCGTTCGACGAGACGCAGCGCGACACGGAGCCGATTACGCCGATCACCGAGGATTCCGCGGCAGACCTCGGCGAAGAGACGCTCGACCTGCCCACGCAACCCGACCGTCTCGAAAAAACCGTCGAGACGCCGATCGTTGCGGAGCCGCCTCCGCCGCCCGCGCCGCGCGGCTCCATCGCCAAGTGGGTTGTCATCGCGGTGATCGTCCTCGGCGGCGCCGCCGGCGCGTGGCTGTACTGGAACCATCAACAGGGGATCGCCGCCACGACCACCTCGCCCGCCCGGTAATCTCATGGCCTCCCCGTCCCGTCTCCTCTTCGGATTGTTGCTCCTCGCCGCTGTCGGATGCCGAGGGGACGTGGCGCATCTGGATCAGGAAGCGAAGATGGCGTACGGCGTCAAGCCGGCCGTCGTGCGCATCAGTGCATACGCCACCGCGCAGTTCCGCTACACGCCCGCGGCGATCAAAGATATCGGCGCGGCGATCAAACGCGACGGATTTGGATCCGGCCCGCAGCGGCTCGGCGACGGCAGCGAGCTGGCCGTGCCGACCGGCGCGGGGGGATCGGGCAGCGGATTCATCATCCATCCCGACGGCCTCGTGCTCACCAGCGGACATGTGGTCGAGCCGACACGCGATGCGGATGCGCTCGACCGTGAGCTGATGCGCAACGGCGCCATTTCGGCGTTGCTGAAGCACTTTCCGGTCGACGATCTACGCAGACTGCATCGCAGCGAAGCGCTGGAGCGCTACATCGCCGCGCTCGTCGGCAAAAGCCGGCTGGACAACCGCGTCGTCACGAACGAGATCGAGCTGTCGAACGGCGAGAAGCTGCCGTTCACGATCGACCGCTTCTCGCCGGCGCTGGCGCAGCGCGGCACCGACCTGGCGCTGCTGCGCGTCAATCATAAGAATCTGCCGGCGCTGATCCTCGGCGACTCCGATTCCACGCGCGTCGGCGAGTCGATCTACGCGGTCGGCTATCCGGCCGTGGCCAGCAGCACCGACGACGTCATCGGCGGCTGGCTCTCGCGCGACAGCGACCTCGAAGCGACGTTCAATCCCGGCATCATCACCGCCATCAAGCGCGACGTCACCAACACGCCGGTCTTTCAATCGAACGTGGCCATTTACCGCGGCAACTCCGGCGGACCGGCCATCAATCGCGGCGGCGAAGTGATCGGCATCTCCACCTGGGGCCGCAGCGACGCGGAAGCGATCAAGTTCCTCGTGCCGATCAACGTCGCGCGCAGCTTTCTGCGCGAAGCGAACGTGCCGGTCAATATCGAAGGCGAATTCGATCGGCATTACCGCGCCTCGCTCGACGCCGCGCAGGACGGGAAGTGGACCGTGGCCTCGACCGAGCTGGCCAGCGCGAGCAACATTTTTCCCAACTCGCCCGACGTCATCCGCTTCCGTCACGACACCGATCGCGCGCTGCAGTCGATGCCGCTCTGGCGCAAGCATCCGGTGGCCACGATCGGCGCCGGCGGCGCGCTGGCAGCGATCATGATCGGCCTGGCCATCCCGCGCGTGCGCCGTCCGCGCATCCCGCTGGACATGCTCAAGGTCACTACCGAGCGCGTCGTGTCGCCGTCCAGCGCGCCGGCCGGTGCGCCGCTGATGCTCGGCAAGTTCACCATCCTCAACGGAACCCGCGCCGGCGAGCGCCTCGGCCTGGGCGGATCGGGCATTCGCGTGGGACGGGAATCGGCAATGTGTGAGATCGTATTGGAGAACCCCAAGGTCTCCCGGCTGCATGCGGAAGTGGTCTCGATCGACGGCAAAGTGCTGCTGATCGACCGGAATTCGTCGAACGGGACGTACGTCAACGACCAGAAGATCGACAAGCGGTTCCTCAAAGACGGCGACATCATCTACTTCGGCGGGCGCAACGCGGTTGCGGTCGCCTTCCATGCGTGAGGCATTGAAACGTGGCTGACAAGCGGTGTGAGAACGGGCATTTCATCGACGAGAGCTGGGACCTTTGTCCGTATTGCCCCGCGGAAAATGCTGAATCCGACGTCCCGGTCGTGCGTCCGACGCGATTCGGCGAACCTTCCCGCCCGGTGGCCGTTCCACCCGAGCCGGTCCGCCGTCCGACCGCTGTTCCGCCGCCGACGATGAATCGCGACTCCGCAGTCGCCTTGGCCGACCAGCCGGTCGAGCGCACCGTCGCGGTGCAGAAACTCGATCCGCTCGCGGCGCCGAAGCGTTACGTGGTCGGTTGGCTGATCGGGCTGAACGGCGCCGCGCGCGGCGAATCGTTCCCCGTCCGCATCGGCCGCAACGTCCTCGGGCGCGATCGGCGCTCCGACATCGTCGTCAACGACGATCAGGCCTCTTCGCATCATGCGGACCTCGTGTTTCGCCCCGAGGAGAGACGATTCATTCTGATGGACCACAACTCGACGAACGGGACGTACGTCAACGACGCCGAGATCGAGCCGCGGCGCGACCTGTTGCCGAAAGACATCGTCCGCGTCGGCTCGCACAAATACCTGTTCATGCCGCTGTGCGACGAAGGCTTCTACTGGGATGAAGAGGGCGCGCTGAAATGATCGGCAACGTCGTCGGCAACTACCGCATCGAGCGCGAGCTCGGCGAAGGCGGCATGAGCCACGTCTACGTCGGCCGCACGATGTCGCGCACCGAGATCCTTCCCGCCGACTACACCGTCGTCCTCAAAGTCATGAGCGAGGAGCTGGCCGGCGAAGTGACCGCGCGCAAGCGCTTCGTCAAGGAAGCGCACATCCTCGAAAAGCTGCGCCACCGCTACATCACCCGCTTCTACGAATTCATCAACAACGCCGATCACGCCGTGCTGGTGATGGAGCTGGTGGAAGGAACGCCGGTCGACGTCCTGCTCACCGAGCGCGGCGCGCTGCCGATCGCCGACGCCATCAGCACCGCGCAGTGCCTGCTCGAAGCGCTCGTCTATGCGCACGGCAAAGGCATCGTCCACCGCGACATCAAGCCGGCCAACCTGATTCGCGAGAGCGCCGCGGGCGGCGTCGTGAAGGTCACTGACTTCGGCATCGCCAAAATCAAGGAAGGGGGCGCCGGCAGCAGCCAGACTGTCCTGACGAAATCCGGCTTCCTTCTCGGCACGCCGCACTACATGTCGCCCGAGCAGATCCGCGAGCCGAAGGATGCCGGCGCCAAGAGCGACGTCTACTCCGCCGGCGTCGTGCTGTACGAGATGCTCACCGGCGCGCTGCCGTTCAACAGTCGCTCGCTGCCGAAGCTGATCGACGCGATCTACCGCGGCGAGAAGCAGCCGCCGCGCGCCTTCCGCCCTGAGATCGACGCCGAGCTCGAAGCGATCGTGCTGCGGGCGATGCATCCGCGCATGGATCAGCGCTACGAGTCGGCACGTCAGTTTTTCGAGGCGCTGGAGGAGTACAACCTACGTCCCGGCTACACGCCGACCATGCGTCCCATTCCGGCCGCCACCCCTCCGCCCGGCGCGCCGCAGCAGTGGCAGCTCGTCCACGTGAAAGCCGAAGCGAACGAGAAGCACGCGCTGAGCGGCGACAGCATCATGGTCGGCCGCGACCGCACCTGCTCGGTCGTGCTCGCGCATCCGGCCGTCTCCCGCCGCCACGCCCGCATCACGATGGCCGGTGGCTCGCTCACGCTCGAAGATCTGAAGTCCGCCAACGGAACGTATGTAAACAACAACCGCATCGAGAAAGCGGTTTTGAAGCCGGGAGACGTGGTGCGGTTCGGCGCCGACCCGGCGTGCAGTTATGTATTGAGGAATCAGTAGATTAGTGGATTAGTAGATTAGTGGATCAGGGGTTCGTAGATCAGTCGATCAGGAAGATGTCGATCATTGAATCCCTCTGATCTACTGATCCACTAATCTACTAATCCACTGCTTCACGGAGCACACATGACCCAGATCAACTGCCTCCGCTGCAAACAGCCGATCGACCAGAGCCTCGAACAGTGCCCCGCGTGCGGCGAGCGGGTCACCGTGTTCCAGCGCACCTATTCGTCGAAACTCCTCGACGGCAAGTACCAGATCCTCGACCGCCTCGGCATCGGCGGCATGGGCGAGATCTTCAAAGTCCGCCACATCCATCTCAACGAACTTCGCGTCATTAAGATCATGCGGCCGAACGTCGCCGCGGACGATCAGGGCATGCAGCGCTTCCTCCAGGAGGCGCGCACGTCGACGATGATCAAGCACAAGAACCTGGCGATGCTCTACGACTTCGCCCAACTCGACGACGGCTCCTACTACATGGTCTGGGAGTTCATCGACGGAACCAATATTCAGAAGTGGATCGGCCAGAACGGCGCGATGCCGGCGCGCCTGGCCATCGAGATTTCGGTCCAGGCCTTGAGCGGACTCGATCATCTTCACTCGATGGGACTGATCCATCGCGACATCTCGCCCGAGAACATCATGCTGTCGCAGGACCACCACGGAAAACTGCTGGTCAAGGTCATCGACTTCGGCATCGCCAAGCAGCTCGCCGAGGGCGAAGGCAGCCAGGGTTTGACGCAGACCGGCATGTTCCTCGGCAAGCTCAAATACGCCTCGCCCGAGCAGGCCGGATTTCTCAAAGAGGGCGAGCACCTAGATCCGCGCTCCGACCTCTACTCCTTCGGCATCGTCATGTACGAGATGCTGGCCGGCCGCGCGCCGTTCCAAGCCACCAACCCGCACGGCTACATCCTCAAACACGTCACCGAGAAACCGCTGCCGATCCACGATCTCAATCCGGCCGTGAAAGTTCCGCCGCAGCTTGAGTCGGTGATCATGAAGTCGCTCGAGAAAAGCCGCGACAACCGCTACGCCACCGCGGCCGATTTCGAGCACGCCCTCGAAGCGATCCGCAACACCGTTCCGCCGGACCAGAAATACGGGCTCGGCGAGCGGATGATCACGCTCTCCGGCGCGCAGACGCTGGCCGAGCTGCCGAAGTTCACCACCGGTCCGGGCGGCACGTTCAGCGGCGGCCAGCAGGCCACGCAGCAGACGATGACCGGCCAGCCGACGCAGTCCGAGCCCTCGATGACGATGCCGCCGCCGCGCACCGGGCCGACCGGCACGAAGATCGGCAGCGATGAAGCGACGGTGATGGAGCGCAACCTCGGGTCGACAGGGACGATGCCCGGCCCGCAGCCGACGCGCGCCGGCAGCGACGAGGCCACGGTGATGGAGCGCATGACCTCCACGGCCGCGCCGACCGCCGCGGAACAGAAGTGGAGCGGTCCCGGAGCCGCCGAAGCGACGATGATCGAGCGCCAGATCTCGCCGTCATCGTTCGCGTCGAAAAAGAGCAACACCGGAATGATGATCGGCATCGCCGCCGCGCTCGTCATCGCTCTCGGCGCCGGCTTTCTCTATTGGAAGAGCAAGCAGTCTGTCACGCCGGTCGCGCCGGTCAGCACCACCGTCGTCACGACCACCGCGCCGACGTCGAGCGCGCCTCTTCCGCCGAACAAAGGCCTGCTGCTGCTCTCGGCAACACCGTGGGGTGAGCTCGATAAGATTGTCGACGACAAAGGGAAATCGATCGATATCACCGACGACGACAAATCGACGCCCACGAGCATCGAACTCGATCCGGGCAAGTACATGGTCACCATGTCCAATCCGAACGGGAAGTCGCAGACGATGAGCATCACCGTCGAAGCGGGACAGCACGTAAAGAAACGGTTCGATTTCGAGCCGGTGAATTTCGACGAGCTCGAGAAGGAAGTCGCGAAACCATGAAATCGGCGCGCACCGTCACGATCGGATTGGCACTCCTCCTCGCCGCCACCGCGGTCTTCGCGTCGTGGTACGACGACTACGATGACGGCCTGAAGGCGGCGCGCAACGGCCAGTGGTCCGCCGTCATCCAGAAGATGACCGCCGCCATCAACGGCAACGCGAAAGAGAACGACAAGGCCCGCACCTACGGCGCGATCTTCATCAACTATCACCCGTACTACTACCGCGGCGTGGCGTATCTCAACACCGGCAAGTACGAACAGGCCATCAGCGATTTCGAACGCACGTCCGGAGCAGGCCCCGAGGATCTGGGATCGATCGAAACGCTGATGTCGCGCGCGAAAGGGAAACTCGCGCAGGCCAGCACGCCGCCGCAGCCGGAGCCCCAGCCTCCCGCACCGCAGCCGCAGCCGCGCGTGGTTCCGCAACCCGTTCCCGTTCCTGTGCAGCCCGCCGCGCCGACGATCGATCCCGCACTTCGCCAGCGCGCGGCCGCGGAGATCAATCAGGCGAAAACGCGTCTCGCCGCCGCGATGCAGCGCAAAGCCGGCAACACGCCGCAGTACGCACAAGCGACGCAGGCGCTGACCGACGCGCTCACGAAAAGCGGCAGCGCGCGATCCAACGATGACCTGAACGCCGCCATCGCCTCGGCACAAAACGCCGCCACGATCGCCGACCTCGCGCCCGCTCCCGGCGCTCCCGCGCCGCCGCCGACAGCGATTCCGACGCGTCCGACGCAAGCCAGCGCCGTCGTCCTGGCCGACTCGACGAAGCGCGTCCGCGACGCTCTCGAAAGCTACTTCAGCGGCGAATTCGACGACGCAACGAAGAAATTCAGCACGCTCGCCCGCGACATGCCGACGAACGGCTACATCTGGGCCTTCCTGGGCGCCTCTCAATATTCGCAATACGCCTTCGAAGCCGACGACAGCCTCAAAGACGAGGCGATGAAGTCCTTCCACAAAGCCAAATCGCTCCGCAAATGGAACGGCGGATTGCCGACCAAGTACTTCTCGCGGCGCATTCGCAAGGTGTTCGACAGCGTGAGTTAGGCGCAGACGTAACGTAGCGCGATGGAACGCTGGCGTCCCGCCGGCTGGCTCGGCTGCGTCCTCGCTGCCGAACCGCCAAACCCTCGAATCTCGCTGGTAACACGACGCCTGCGCGAGCCTCCCATTCGGTGGCAAGGACGCCGCCGATCCAGCCGGCGGGACGCCAGCGTTCCGGCCGTGAACGGCGCCCGCAAATGGAGACTACGGTTCTTGCGCCGGCTTCGCCGACGATCGAATGCTCACGCGAAAAACAAATGCGGCCCGGGGTCGCCGGGCCGCACTGCGCGACGGAACGTCTACTGATTGCTCGAACCGGACGAGCTCGATCCGCCGTTCGCGTTGCCGAGGCTGGCGGCGCCGGCCACGGCATTCGATGCCGCGGTCGCGAAATCCGAGGCCGTGTCTTTGACGGTGCTGACGACCTTGCTGATCACGCTGCGCGCGCTGGAAATCGGACCGCGCTTCTTCGACGACTTCTTCGCGGGAGCCTTCTTCGAAGGTGCTTTCTTTGAGGGAGCCTTCTTCGACGGGGCTTTCTTCGAAGGAGCCTTCTTCGAGGCTTTCTTCGAAGACACCTTCTTCGAAGCGGAAACCTTCTTCGACGGCGCCTTCTTTGAAGACTTCTTCGCGGCGGACTTCTTCGCAGCTTTCTTCGAGGACTTCTTCGACGACTTCTTGGCAGATACTTTCTTCGAGGATTTCTTCTTGGCAGCCATGGATTCTTCTCCTATTCAAAACCGGGTCGGTGGGGAGCCGTACGTTGTTCGAAAGAAAAAAATTTGTGCTGCGTGGCAACCGCGTTGCACGAATTTCAATGTAGACGAAGATGTGGCGATTGTCACGCATGCAACGAATTCCGCGATGGCTTGCAGCCATTGCAATCATCGTCTTCGTCGTCGGCGAAGCGTTTTGCGTCTACCTCTTCATCCTCAACCGGCGGCTCACGCGCGAGCTCGTGAACCATTCCTGGCGCGCGCCGACGGTCATCGTCTCCGCCGCGCGCAACTCGCCGATGCGCGTGGCCACGCTCTACGGCGTCGACTGGCGCATCACGCCGCCGGTCACGCTGCAGTCGATCCCCGCGCACGTTTCGAACGCCTTCCTCGCCGCTGAGGACGTCCGTTTTCATCACCACATCGGCATCGATCCGATCGGCATGGCGCGCGCTCTCTTCACGAACCTGCGCGCGCACGGCATCGCCGCGGGCGGCTCGACCATCGATCAGCAGATCATCAAAACGCGCCTTCTCTCGCAGGAGCGGACGTGGCGCCGCAAGATCACCGAGATCATCCTGGCCGTGCTGCTCGACATGCGCATGCCGAAGAACGAGATCCTTGAGGTCTACCTCAACGATGTCTACCTCGGGCACAACGAAGGCAAGCCGGTCCTCGGCATCGACGAAGCGTCGCGGCTCTACTTCAACAAGCGGCCCTCGGAGTTGCGCGTCGACGAAGCGGCGGTGCTCGCCGGCATGATCCGCGCGCCGAACCGCGATACGCCAGAGAAACGCCCCGACATCGCTCGCGCCCGCCGCGACGCCATCCTCGGCGTCATGCACGATCACGACTGGATCACAGACGCGCAGTTCGCCGCGGCGAAGGATCGCGACGTCGAATTCACCGGCGGCGCGATTCCGCAGGCGCCGTATCCGTTCTACTTGCGCGCCCTTCGTGCGGAAATCGTGAAGGAGATCGGCGTCCGCGCCGTCATCGAAGGCGCGCTCACCATCGTCTGCGAAATGGATCCCGACGCGCAGCGCAACGCCGAGCGCGTCGCGGCGCACGCGCCGGCGCAGCTCGAAGCGACGCACGCATGGCTTCGCGCGCAGGCGCGCAGCGAGCCGCTGCAGGTGGCGCTGCTTTCCGTCGATCCGCGCAACGGCGGCATTCGCGCGCTCGTCGGCGGCAGCGACTACAACGTCTCGCCGTTCGACCGCACCACGGCCATGCACCGCCAGCCCGGGTCGGCGTTCAAGACCTTCGCGTATCTCGCCGCCATCGCGTCGAAGAAGGCGACCACCGCAACATTGCTGCTCGATGCGCCGGTCAGCGTCGCAGTGAACGGAAATGAAACGTGGCAGCCGCACAACTACGATGATCGATACCGAGGACGGGTTACGCTTCGCGAATCGTTTGAGCATTCGCTGAACGTACCGACCGTCCGCCTGTCGGAGGAAGTCGGCGTAGCGAAGGTGGTGAACGTCGCCGAGAAATTCGGATTCGACGAACACTTCGCGCGCATCCCCGCGCTGCCGCTGGGCGTGACCGAGGTTTCCATGCGCGAACTCACCGCCGCATACACGCCGTTTCCGAACCTGGGCATCCGCGTCGAGCCGTTCCTGCTGCGCGAAGTGCGCGACGGCGCCGGCAAGACGCTCTACGCGCACGAGCTCGAACAGCAACGCGTGGCCGGAACCGACACGACCTACATCCTGCACACGCTCCTGCGCGGCGTCGTCCAGCGCGGAACGGCCGCGCGCTTGAAGCGCTACGGCCTCGCGTACGTCGCCGGAAAAACCGGCACGACCAGCGATTACCGCGACGCCTGGTTTGTCGGCTACACGTCGGACATGGTCACCAGCGTCTGGGTCGGCTTCGATCACGGAGCGCCGCTGCGGCTCTCATCGGGCGAAGCGGCCATCCCGATCTGGGGCGCCTACATGCGCTCCATTCCGCATCAGCGCGGCGAGCCGCGTCCGCCGAAGGGCGTGACCTTTCGCGACATCGATCCCGAAACCGGCATGCTCTGGCAGGACGGCTGCCCCGGTCCGATTCGCGAAGTCTTCCTCGACGGCACCGCGCCGACGCACAAATGTCCGGCCGGCTTCTTCGGCAACATCGTCCGCCACGTCTTCTTCGATCGCGACAACTTCGACGAGCCCGCCGCGATCACGTTCGAACAGTTCCGCAAATGGGCCAACGACGTCGACCGCAGCCGCCAGGAGGTCGAGGGCGCGTTGGGACGATTGCGCCGAGTCTTCGGCCGCTAGTGGCGCACCGCCCTGCCGCGCGCGGGCAAAATCGCAATGTAGCTCCACCATGTTGCCCATCGGTCGAACGCGAACTGGGTGAGCGGAGTGTTCGCGTAGTCCTGCACCGTCCAGAAGCTGGTGTCATCGAGCGGATCGACTACGGTCGTGGAAAAGTCACCCCATCGCTCGCGCCGGAACGGTGCCTCGCCGTCTTTGAGAATGGCCGCTGTGCTTTGGTTGCCGCTCGAATCGATGTACGTGTAGGCCGCGGACGGATAGATCGCGGAGCTCATCACGGTGTAGCCGACGAGCGCCGCGCCGCGGCTATTCACCGCGATCGAGGGGAACGCAACGGCCAGATTGGGCGGTTGGATGACGTAGGTCGTTGCCGTCGATCCGGTGATCTTCCAAACCAGCGCCGCGTTCGCGTTCGTCTCTGTCACAACCCAGAGGGCATTGCCGCGCGCGACGCCATCCATCACCTTCGCGTAACCGCAGTCCGGCGGACGCGCGCCGCCGAGCTGACCACACGGAACGAAGGTCGAGGTCGATGCCGAGCTGTAACTGCGTTGGTTGACGATTGCCCCGGTCGGGGACACTTCAGAAAGCAGGATTTGGCTGTCGTTGAGGTATTGCGCCAGACGCAGCGTGGTGTCACGCGAGGTGATAGGCACCAGATCGCCTTGATAGGGCAATGACGTACCAATGACGCTCAACGTACCTGTGGAAAAGGCAACGCTCTTCTGCATCGTCAGGATATTTGTTTGAACCGGGGAGTCGCTGCTCCAGGCATTGACCATGACCGCGATACGGTCCGCGGTAATGCCGAGATGGGTGATATCGCCGTCAAGGGTGCCGGTTTGATCGATGGCCAGGCGGAACCGCCGCCAACCTCCGCCAGGGTTGCCGGTGGTGCTGAAGGCGATGAGCAGTACACCGTTCACCTGGCCGGCGTCGTCGCCCAACATCAAGATCACCCATCGGTCGTTCGCCGCGTCATACGCCACGCGCGGATCGTAGAGCGTCTTATCGGGCAGCGTTTCGTCATGCCAGAACTGTGCGGCTGAAACAACCGACAGGACATGTCCGGAGCGATCGTGCACCGTGACCGCGTTGTTGAACGCGCCGACTACGTGCTGCGGACCGGCAGCACCGCTTGTATCGGCAGGATCCAAGGCGGATTTGGCGCCGGGAAGTGGATCAGTGACTGCCTGAAATCCTCGGGTGATGGGCGGCGGCGCCACCAGCGCTGTGATCGCCCGCGAGGCGATGATGGCATTCGAATGCACCGCGGGAACAGCGGCGGGCTGGTCGTGCGGCCGTTCGCGATGTTCGCCGGCAGGGGCGACTTGGACGCGCGCCAGCTCGTCCATCGTCGCGGTTTTCATCTCCACAACGTGCATCTCGCGCGACTGCGGGATGACACTCTGCGCGGAGGCAGGCAAGGCAAGAGCGATGAGCAAGAGGGAAAACCGGAATTGGGAGGGCAAGATCAGCGAAGTATACGGTTTGACAAATAATCCCGCACCGCCTACATTCGCAACTCGCTGGATTGATTTGGGGTCGCTTGCAACCAGGGTAAAAAAAGCTAATAGCCGGCAAGTTCGAATTCGTTCTTCGATTTGGCCCCACGTCGATTGCGGCGTGGGGCTTTTTTTATGCGCGACTTCATACAGGCAATCGCTGACGAACACGTCTACCTCTTCGATGGCGCGATGGGGACGATGCTCTACGCCAAGGGCGTCTTCATCAATAAGTGCTACGACGAGCTGAATCTTCGCAATCCGGAGATCGTGCTCGAAGTGCACAAACAGTACGTGCGCGCCGGCGCGGAGATCATCGAGACCAACACCTACGGCGCGAACCGCATCAAGCTGCGCAGCTTCGGCATCGAGGACGAGCTGCGCGCCATCAACGAGCGCGGCGCGGCGCTGGCGCGCGAGGCCGCGGGCGATTCTGTCTTCGTGGCCGGCGCAATCGGCCCGCTGGGCATCCGCATCGAGCCGTATGGACCGACGTCGCTCGGCGAGGCGCGCGAGTACTTCCGCGAGCAGGCCACGGCGCTGCGCGATGCCGGCGTCGATCTCTTCGTGCTTGAGACGATGTCGAACATCGCCGAGATCGAGCAGGGCATCCTGGCCATCCGCGACGTCTGCTCGCTTCCGGTCGTGGCGCAGATGACCATCGGCAACGACGGCCGCACGATTTACGGCGACGTGCCGCGTACCATCGCGCAGCGGCTCGATCTGGCCGGCGCCGACGTCATCGGCCTCAATTGCTCCGTCGGTCCCGACGTCATGCTCGACGCCATCGAGGAGATCACTGCCGTCACGGCGAAGAAGATCTCCGCGCAACCGAACGCCGGACTCCCTCGGGAAGTCAACGGCCGCCAGATGTACATGGCCTCCCCCGACTACATGGCCAAGTACGCCAAGCGGCTCATCCACAAAGGCGTGAAGTTCCTCGGCGGATGCTGCGGCACGACGCCCGAGCACATCAAGATCATGGCCGACGCCGTGCGGCCGCTCTCGCCGCGCCGCTCGTTCGTGGTCGTCGAGCGCGACGCCGAGGCGAAACACAGCGACTCGAAAGAGTCGGTGCCGATGACGGCGCGCTCGAACTGGGGCAAACGCATCGCCGCCGGCGAGTTCGTGACCACCATCGAGATAACACCGCCGAAGGGGCCGAATCCCGACAAGATGATCGAGTCGGTGCGCTCGATCAAAGCGGCCGGCGTCGACGCCGTCAACGTTCCCGACGGTCCGCGCGCGCAGAACCGTATGGGCGCGATCGCCGTCGCGGTCCTGCTGCAGCAGCGCGTCGGCATCGAAACCGTCCTCCACTACTGCTGCCGCGACCGCAACCTCCTCGGCATGCACTCCGACCTGCTCGGCTGCGCAGCCCTCGGCCTCCGCAATCTGCTGCTGATCACCGGCGATCCTCCAAAGATGGGCCCTTATCCCGACGCCACCGCGGTCTTCGACATCGATTCGATCGGCCTGACGAACATGGCCAACCTGATGAACCACGGCCTCGACCTCGGCGGCAATCCATTCGGCGAGCCGACGCAGTTCACGATCGGCGTCGGCGTCAATCCCGGCCACATGGACCTCGATTACGAACTGCGCCGTCTCGACTGGAAAGTGAAAGCCGGCGCCGAGTACTGCATCACGCAGCCGGTCTTCGACGTGGCCGTCCTGGAGCGATTCCTCGCTCAGATCGGCGACATGCACCTCCCCGTAGTCGCCGGAATCTGGCCGCTGCTGTCCTACCGCAATGCCCAGTTCATGAACAACGAAGTGCCCGGCGTGTCGGTCACCGACGAAGTCATGGAGCGCATGCGCATCGCCAGCGAAAAGAGCAAAGAACACGGCCTCCGCGAAGGCATCGCCATCGCCCGCGAAACCCTCGAACGCGTCCGCGACCGCGTAGCGGGCGTGCAGGTTTCCGCGCCGCTCGGCCGCGTCGATCTCGCGCTGCAGGTGTTCGAAGGATTAGTCGAGCAGCGCGCCACGGGTGGGTGACAACTCTGAGCGATACCCCCGCCGCGGTAGCGGCTTCAGAAGGTAGCGAGGGGTGCGAGCAGCTTCATCGCGAGCACCCCTCGTACGAGAGTCGAGATGAAGTATGCCGCGTCAGTGGCACTGGATGGAGTGTCACAATTTCCAGTGCCGCTGACGCGGCACGAATTCTGGGCGCCCGACATTCGAGGGGTGTTCGCTTCGCTCTCACCCCTCGCTACCTTCTGAAGCCGCTCCGCGGCGAGGCGCATGTGTGACATGCCACATCCACTCACTCCGTCGCCGTCGCCTGCGGCGACGCGGCAATCCACACCGTCTTCACGTTCACGAACTCGCGGATGCCGTAGACGCCGAGCTCCCGTCCGAAACCAGAGTGCTTCGTGCCGCCGAACGGAACGCGCGGATCCGAGGCGACCATGGCGTTGATGAAGACCTGGCCGGTTTCGATGCTGTCGATGAAGCGGTCCATTTCGGCGCGGTCGTTGGTCCAGACGGATGCGCCGAGGCCGAAGGGGGAATCGTTGGCGGTGGTGATGGCGGAGGAGATGTCGGGGACACGGAAGATCGATGCGACCGGGCCAAACGTCTCCTCGCGAGCGGCGGGAGCAGTTGGCGGGATGCGTGAGAGAACCGTCGGCGCGTAGTAGTTGCCGGTGCGTTTGCCGCCGGTCAACAACTGCGCTCCGGCGGCGACGGAATCGTGAACCTGCTTCTCGATGTCATCGGCGATCTGCGGCGTGGCCAGCGGACCGATATCGTTCGCTTCATCGAGCGGATCGCCAACTTTCAGCGCCTCCATCGCCGCGACAAAGCGTTTTTCGAACTCGTCCGCGATCGACTCGTGAACGATGAAACGCTTCGCGGCGATGCACGATTGCCCGTTGTTGACGATGCGCGCTTTCACGGCCGTCGAAACGGCCTCGGCCAGATTCGCGGACGGCATCACGATGTACGGATCGCTGCCGCCGAGCTCCAGCACCGCCTTCTTGATGTGCTTCGCCGCGATCGAGGCCACGCTCGCGCCGGCCGGCTCGCTGCCGGTCAGCGTCACGGCCTTGATCCGCTCGTCGACGATCACGCGCTCGACTTGATCCGACCCAATCAACAGCGTCTGAAACTCGTAGTCGGTGAAACCGGCATCGCGAAAGACTTCCTCGATCGCCAGCGCGCACTGCGGCACGTTCGAGGCGTGTTTGAGTACCGCCACGTTGCCGGCCATCAGCGCCGGCGCAGCGAAACGGAAGACCTGCCAGAACGGAAAGTTCCACGGCATCACCGCCAGGATCGTTCCCATCGGCTCGTAGCGAATGAACGTCTCCTTCGCGTCGGTCTTCACCGGCTCGTCGGCGAGAAACGACTCGGCGTGTTCGGCGTAATAGCGGCAGTTCGTCGCGCACTTCGCGGCCTCGGCGATGGCGGCTTTGACCGGCTTCCCCATCTCCGTCGTCATGAGCCGCCCCAGCTCGTTTTTCCGCCCTTCGAGGATCTCCGCAGCACGCCGCAGGCGCGACGCGCGTTCGCCGCAACTCCGCGAACGATTGACACGGAACGCACTCACGGAGCGTGCTAACGCCGCATCGATCGCGGCATCATCGAGCGCCTCAAACGTCCTGATCGTCTCCCCAGTCGCCGGATTCACGGATGCAATCGCCATCGTCGGAAACCTCTGTTATCCTCGGCCCAATTCGTCCTTAAATGCAGTTCAAATTCAACCTCATGCAAGGAGTGCCCATGAGCCAGTCGAAGCATATTCGCTTCCTGTTTGCGATAGCTCTGCTCGTCGCCATCGTCCCGTTTTCCACGTTTGCCCAGAGCAGTAACGGTTCCATCTCCGGCGCCGTAACCGATGACGCCGGCGGCCTGCTGCCGGGCGTAACGATCACCGCCGTCAACACCGCCACCGGCCTGACGCGCACGAGCGTGTCGAACGCATTCGGCCACTACGACGTCCCGCTGCTGCCGCCGGGCAACTACTCCGTGTCGAGCGAGCTGTCGGGATTCCAACCGTTCAAGTACCCGGCGATCGTCGTCAACGTCGGCACCCAGTCGACGGTCAACTTCAAGCTCAAACAGGGCGTTGCCGAAAGCGTCACCGTCACCGCAGCGGCGCCGCTGGTCGATACCAGCCGGTCCGCGGTCACTTCTGTCGTCGGAGAGAAAGCGATTCAGAATCTGCCGACGAACGGCCGGAGTTTTATCGACTTCGCCCTGACCACGCCCGGCGTCGTGCGCGACGTCCGCGCCGGCGACATCAGCTTCGCCGGTCAGCGCGGCACCCTGAACTCGCTCGTCATCGACGGTGCGAACAACGACAACACGTTCTTCGGCCAGTCGCTGGGCCGCACCGGTTCCGGCCGCGCGCCGTACCAGTTTTCACAGGACGCGGTGAAGGAATTCCAGGTCAACACCAACTCCTATTCGGCCGAATACGGCCGCGCCGGCGGCGCCGTCATCAACGTCGTCACGAAGTCGGGCACGAACGAGTTTCACGGCACGGCCTTCGACTTTCTGCGCGACCGCCGCTACAACGCCAACGACTACATCAACACCATCCAGACCCCGCCGCGCCTGAAGGGGCCGTATCACTTCAACCAGTACGGCTTCAGCCTCGGCGGACCGATCGTCACCGACAAGCACTTCTTCTTCACCAACTACGACGCCCAGCGCAACTCCATCGACAATCCGATCCTGCTTGGCGTCTCGGCGTCGCAGGTGCCGGCCGATGCCGCATCACAGGCGGGCTATCAGAAGGTCCTGGCGCAGGCGGCTACGTACCAGAAGACGCAGAACCAGGACGTCTTCCTGCTCAAGACCGATCACGAGCTGCTCACCAACGATCATCTTTCGCTGCGCTACAACCGCCAGAAATTCACCGGCGGCAACTTCGAGAACGGTAACTCCTCGAACGCGCTCGGACACACGGGCGACTCGCTCGTGCAGACCGACACGTTCACCCTTTCGAACTCGACCATCATCAGCAACTCGCTCTTCAACGAAATTCGCGGCCAGTACGCGAAAGACAGCGAGCCGGGCAAAGCGAACAGCGCCGACCCCGAAGCGCAGATCAACCAGAACACCATCCGCGTCATCAACATCGGCCGCAACACCTTCAGCCCGCGCGAGACAACGATCAAGCGCCATCAGATCGCCGACACGCTGAACGACGTCATCGGACGCCACGCCGTCAAAGTCGGATTCGACATCAATCAGGACAAGATCCTCAACTACTTCCCCGGCAACTTCTTCGGCTCGTACAGCTTCGCCAGCCTGGCTGATTTCCAGAACGGCAAGGCTGCCAGCTACCTGCAGGCATTCGCCGGTCCGGGCACGACCGGACCGATCACGAATCCGAACATGACCGAGTACGCCGCGTTCGTGCACGACGAATGGCAGGTCAATCCGCAGCTGACGATCAACGCCGGACTTCGCTACGACTTACAGAAGATCGCGCAGCCGTCCGTGCGCAATCCGGATGCGCAGCTCGCCGCCGCCGGCATCAACACCGCCGAGGTTCCGGAGGATCACAACAACATCGCGCCGCGGCTTGGATTTGCGTGGACGCCGAATACCGCCAGCCGCACGGTCGTCCGCGGCGGCTACGGCATCTTCTACGGCCGCACGCCAGCGATCATGATCGGCACCGCGCACTCGAACAACGGCATCAACGTCCAGACGCTGAGCTTCAGCGGCGCGCTCATTCCGACGTACCCGGCCATCTACACCTCGATTCCGACCGGCGTCACCTTGCCGAAGCCGACCATCTTCGCGTTCGATCCGAACTTCCAGAATCCGAAAGTGCAGCAGGGCAGCCTCGGCATCGAGCGCGGCCTGACGAACGACATCGCCGTCTCGGTGACCTACCAGTACGTGAAGGGCTCCGACCTTCCGCGCACGATCGACATCAACGTTTCGAATCCCACCACCGTTACCGTGCCGGTCGTCAGCTCCGCCACCGGCGCGTCGCTCGGCAACGCCACCTTCACGCGCTACACCGGCCGTCCGTTCACGAACTTCGCGCGCATCCTGCAGTTCCAGTCGAGCGCGAATTCGGAGTACAACGGCCTGACGGTCGACATCCAGAAGCGCTTCTCCGACAACTGGCAGATGCGCCTCGCCTACACGCATTCCAAAGTTCGCGACGACAAGCCGGACGCCACCGCCGTCGTGCCGGGCACCGACGACGCGAAATTCGCGCAGGACCCGCTCAATCTTCACGGCGACTGGGCGCCCGGCGACAACGATGTGCCGAACCGCGTCGTGCTCAGCGGCGTCTGGAGCCTCGACTCGTATTCGCAGCACATGGGCGGAGTCAGCCGCGCCATCTTCGGCGGCTGGACGATCAGCGGCATCGCCAGCTGGCAGACCGGCCAGCCGTACTCCGCCGTCGTCAATACCGACATCAACAACGACGGCAACGCGCGCAACGACCGCGCTCCGGGATTCAGCCGCAACTCATTCCGTCTGCCGAGCCAGTTCTCGGTCGATCCGCGCATCACGAAGGAGATCGGCCTCTTCTCCGGCGCACGCGTGCAGCTCATCGCCGAGGCCTTCAACCTGTTCAACCGCAGCAACGTGAACGGCGTCCGCAACACGTACGAGGCCGTCACGAACACCGCCGGCGTACCGACGAAGCTGACGGTGCAGGATGGCGTCAACCCGTTCGGCCTGCCGACACTCTCCTTCGGCCCACGCATCCTGCAGTTCGCGGCAAAGGTTACGTTCTAGGTTTCCCCTGCTCCTGAGTGAAGGCCGCCGGTTTCGACCGGCGGCCTTTTTCTTTTCTCCGCGTCTCCGCGTCTCCGCGTGAACCCGTTCCCTTATGATCCTCGCGTGATAGCAGGAAAAAAATCGCTCATCGTCATCCCGATCGTCATCCTCATCGCCGCGATTGGCGCATTCCTCTACTACCGCTACTCGCAAAAGCCGAAGGAAGTCGTCCTCAGCGGAACGCTCGAAGCGCGGACGGTCAACGTCGGATCGCTCGTCGGCGGCCGCGTCACGAAGACGCTCATCGATGAAGGGATGCACGTCAGCATCGGCCAGTTGCTCGTCACGCTCGAGACCGAGACCATCGACCGCCAGCTCAGCGAACAGCGCGCCGCCATCGCCGCGAGCCAGGCGAATCTGGCCAAAGCTGTCGCCGGTCCGCGCCCCGAGGAGATTTCGAAAGCGATGGCCATCTCCATCAACGATGAAGTCGAGCGCCGCCGGCAGGAAAAGCTCTATCGCTTCGGCATCGTTGCCAAAGAGCTGGCGGAAGAGGCTGCCACGAAAGCGAAGGCCTCGGCCGAAGATCTCCGCATCCTGCAGAAAGGAACCCGCAAGGAAGACATCGACGCGGCGCGCGCCGAGGTTGAAGCGCAGCAGCGAAAACTCGAAACGCTGATGAAGCAGCGCGCCGAGACCAACGTCGTCTCAACGGTCAACGGAACCGTCCAATCGTTCGGATTGCGAACCGGCGACATCGTTGCGCCGAATCAGACCGTCGCCGAGATCCTCGAATCGAGCCAGCTCTGGGTTCGCGTCTACGTTCCCGAAACGGAGTTGGGATTGATCGCCGTCGGCCAGCCGGTGCGCGTTCACATCGACACCTATCCGAACGAAACCTTCGCCGGACACATCGCCTCCGTCAGCAGCCAGGGCGAGTACACGCCGCGCAACGTGCAGACGCGCGCGCAGCGCGCCGAGCAGGTCTTCGGCGTCAAGGTGCTCGTCGATCCGAATTCGAAACTCAAAGCCGGCATGGCCGCCTCCGTCGACCTCGGCGTGAAAGGCCGCGCCGATTGAGCGACGACCTCGGCATCGACGTGCAGGGCGTTTCGAAAGACTTCGGAACGTTTCGCGCGCTCGACAAGATCACGCTGCAGGTTCCGCGCGGCGAAATCTTCGGCCTCCTCGGGCCGAACGGTTCCGGCAAATCGACGCTGATCCGCATCCTCTGCGGCCTGCTCGTGCCCACCGAAGGACACGCAACCGTTGACGGCTACGACGTCGAGAAAGAGGGCGAGCAAGTCCGCCAGCACATCGGCTACGTCTCGCAGGCCTTCTCGTTGTATCGCGATTTGAGCGTGCAGGAGAACCTCGATTTCTTCAGCTCCATCTATCGATTGAAAGGCGCCGAGCGCAACGAGCGCATCGACTGGGCCATCAACCTCACGCACATCGGTCCGTACCGGAATCGCCTGGCGGGCGCGCTCTCCGGAGGCTGGAAGCAGCGCCTCGCGCTCGCCGCCGCGCTCATGCATCAGCCGCGTGTCATCTTCCTCGACGAGCCGACCGCCGGCATCGATCCGGTCGCGCGCCGCGAGCTGTGGGACCTCCTCTTCGAGCTGGCCGGCAGCGGCGTGACGATGTTCGTGACCACGCACTACATGGACGAAGCGGAGCGCTGCGCCTCGGTGGCCTATCTCTACATGGCGCGGCTCATCGTCGCCGGCCGTCCAGACACGCTCAAAGAGCTTCCCGAAGTCACGCCGGAGGGGACGCGGCGCATCGAGGCAGCCTCGAGCGAAGGCGTAGCGAAGCTGATGACCAGCGCGCGTTCGCTGCCGTACGTCCGCGCCGCCACGATCTTCGGCATCGCCCTCCATCTTCTGATCGATGCCAACGTTTCGAACGAGAAGGTCAAAAGCGATCTGGAAGCCTTCCGCCTCGGCGACGTGCAGGTCAATCCGATCGACGCGTCACTCGAAGATGTCTTCGTCCGCCTCACCGAAACGCGCGGCAAGGAAATCGAGGCGGCGCGATGAACGGCTTCACGGCCATGCTCCGCAAAGAGCTGACGCAGATGCTGCGCGACCGCGGCACGCTCTTCTTCGCCATCGCCGTACCGGTGTTCGAGCTGATCCTCTTCGGCGTCATCGACATGAACGCCAAGAACATCCCGACTGCTGTTTTCGACATGAGCCGCTCGCAGGAAAGCCGCCGGCTCATCGAGCAGTTCGGCAACACGTCGTATCTGAGTGTGAAGACACTCGTCGCGTCGCGCGCCGAGTTGCAGCATCAGATCGTCGCCGGCCACGCGCAGGTGGCCATCGAGATCCCGCCCGACTACGCGCGCAACATTGCCGCGAAGCGGACGGCGGACGTGCTGATCATGATCGACGGCTCCGACTCCAGCGTGGCCACGCAGGCGCTCTCCGCGGCGAACGGCGTCGTGCTGTCGAACTCGATCAACGCACTGATGGAAAAGACCGCGCAGCCGCTCGTCGAAGCGCATCCGGTGATGATGTTCAACCCTGACATGCGCAGCGCCAACCTGCTCATCCCCGGCCTGATCTCGATCCTGCTCACATTCTCCGGCACGATCCTCTCCGCCTTCGCCATCGTGAAAGAGCGCGAGCGCGGAACGCTCGAACAGCTCATGGTCACGCCGGTCTCGCCGCTCGCCGTCGTCACCGGCAAGCTCCTCCCGTACCTCGGCCTGGCCTACCTGCAACTGCTCCTGATCCTTTTCCTGATGCGCTTCCTCTTCAGCGTCCCGATCCACGGCAGCCTGACGCTGCTGCTCCTGCTGTCGCCGGTCTATCTCCTCGCGCTGCTGTCGGTCGGATTGCTGGTCTCCTCGCGCGCGAACTCGCAAATGGAAGCGATGCAGCGCGCCATGGGGATCATGCTTCCCTCGGTGCTTCTGTCCGGCTACATCTTCCCGATCGCATCGCTGCCGCTTCCGCTGCGCGTCGTTTCGTACGTGCTGCCGGCCACGCACTTCATCAAGATCGCGCGCGGCATCGTCATTCGCGGAGCGACATTTTTCGATCTGTGGGAACCGGTCGCGGCGCTGCTCGTGATTTCCGCGGTGCTCATCGCCGCAAGCGCGCGAGCATTTCAAAAGACGGTGAGCTAGCCGAGAGAAGCAAATGTTGAATGTTCAATTTTGAATATTCAATGTTGAATGTGAGCCAGACAAGGCGCGTCCGCGTTCTTCATTGAACATTCAACATTGAACATTCAACATTAAACATTTGCTTTGACTCGCTCATACCGCCCGAAATGTGGCGCTAAACTCAGGCCATGTTTAACCTCGCACAGATCGCCATCCTCGCGCTGCGCGCGCTCACCGGCCTCGTCTTCGTCTGGAGCGGTTTCACACACGCACGCGATCCCGAAGGAAGCTCCAAAGACCTCGGGCTCCCGAAACCGATCGTCCTCCTCGTCGGCATCGTCGAGTTCCTGGCCGGACTCGGCGTCGCCGGCGGCCTGCTGACGCGCCTTTCGTGCATCGGACTGATGATCGTCATGCTCGGTGCGATGCACCGCAAAGCGCTGGTCTGGCACACCGGCTTCTGGGGCAAAAGCTCGCAAGGCTGGCACTACGACCTGATCTTCTTCCTCATCTGCCTGCTGACCTTCGCCACGAACGGCGGCGAGTGGACGATCGATCGCTTGTTGTTCGCCGAGCGCGCCGCATCATCGTGGATCTTCTGAAATGAACGTCAAAGAAGTCGTCCCGTTCCTGAGCGTTTCCTCGATGGAGCAGTCGATCCGCTTCTACATCGACGGCCTCGGCTTCGCCTTCCGCCACAAGTGGGAACCCGACGGCAAACTCCGCTGGTGCTGGCTGACGCTGGGCGGCGCATCGCTGATGTTGCAGGAGTTCGCCAATGCTCCGCCGCCAGTCCCCGGCGGCATCAACCTCACCTTCACGTGCGAGGACGCCATCGCCCTCTTCCACGAGTACCGCGCTCGCGGCCTCAACCCCTCGGAACCTGAAGTCGGCAACGGACTTTGGGTCACCCAAGTCACTGATCCGGACGGCTACAAGCTGTTCTTCGAGAGTCCGACGGACGTGGCCGAGGGTACGAAGTTGTCGGAGGTGAAGTAGCGCAACGGATACGTTGGCGATGTACTTTGGAGGTTGTACGCTTTGTCTTTTCGTTGAAGAACTTCCCGGCGCGAACTCACAAGGCGAAACGATTGAAGAGGCGCGGGAAACATCAAAGACGCGATCGAGTTTGATCCTCGAAGTGAATCGCGGACGCACACTCAAGGGTATCGACGAGTCGCGAATGATCCGACTAGCAGATCGTCATCCATCGTTGAGATCATCGTCCCTTCGGATTGGGAATTCCAAGTGCAGATCTCCCGGCAAGTGATCGGCTTGATCTTCGTGTGGCGCGGGACGGCTGCCGAGCTCCCACTCGCGGGCTTGCTGAAAGCGTATGGCCGCTTCCCCGCGCGCTTCCAAGCAGCCATTTTCGCGAAGGTGCCGTTCTAAATCGCGCCGCTTCACGCGCTGGATTCAAGGCTCCGTTCGCTGCGAATCGCGTCAGAAGTTCGCAAACCGCGCTGCCCGTCTAATACATATAAATTGCAGGATTTCTTGACTTATCGATTTGCTCGACCTACTAGTGTGGGTCTCACCATTCTTCGATATGAATTTCTTTCTTCGGCGTTGAAACGCTGAAGGCCTCGCGATCACTAGTTCAGAAGGAGGGTCCCATGCCAAGCGCGTTGACGTATCCCGGCGTTTACATCGAGGAGATCCCGAGTGGCGTCCGAACCATCACCGGAGTGGCCACGTCGATCACCGCATTCGTAGGGCGCGCGCTGAGCGGCCCGGTCAACGAGGCGGTGGTCATCAACAGTTTCGCCGACTACGAGCGGACCTTCGGCGGCCTGTGGCTCGACAGCTCGATGAGCTTCGCCGTCCGCGACTTCTTCGCCAACGGCGGAGCCCAGGCCATCATCGTGCGGCTGTTCGCGCCGACGGCGGCCGAGCAGGCGACTGCCCTGTCGACCGCGCAGACGCAGGCCGGGGCGGCTGCCGACGCGGTCATTGCGGCAGCGAATACCGCAAACACAACTCCCCCGGCGACGCGAACAGACGCGGACATCGCCACTGCGGCGGAAGGCGCAGTGGCCACCGCCGGAGCCGTGAGCGCTGCCGCGCTTGCGGCGGCGACGCAAGTCGCTGCTGCTGCGAGAGCCGAAGTGAATGCCACGCCGTCGACTGTTGCAGCCGACCTCACTGCGGTCGTTACAGCCGCTCAGGGAGCGAAAGCCGGAGCCGTCGCCGCCGCCGCTGCGGCTGCGTCGCCGAGCACGCGAGCGCGACTCACAGTCGGCAACTTGAATCTCGAAGCAGCAAGCGAAGGTGAGTGGGGCAACGACCTTCGAGCGCGGGTGGACTACGGCGTCCGGAACAACGACGCGGCTCTCTTCAATCTCTCGGTGAAGAACATGAAGAGCGGCCAGACCGAGGTGCACCGCAACCTGTCGGTCAATCCCGCCAGCACGCGCCGCGTCGATAAGGTGCTCGCCGCGGAATCTTCCCTGGTCCGTGCCCGCGGAACACTACCGACCTCAAGACCTAACGCTAATGCCCCGGCGGCAATCGCCGCAACCAGCACTACACCCGCTGTTCCTGCCGGTGTTGTCGCTCCCGGCGGCGACCCCTTCGATCCGGCCAGTACAACGGTTTCGACGGCCGTCGTTACGGCCGACAAAGCTTCGAACGGTCGGGCTCTCATCGCCACCGACTTCACCACCGGTCAGGCCGATAAACACGGCATCTATGCCCTGCTGAAAGCGGATCTCTTCAACCTGCTCTGCCTCCCTCCTCTGGATCCGGAGAACGGCATAGACATGCCCGCGGCCGTCATCGCAGATGCCGCGGTGTTCTGTGAGCAACACCGCGCCATGCTGCTGGTTGATCCGCCCACCAGTTGGACGACGACCGCGTCGGCGATCGCTGGAATCAACTTAGGCGTCGGCACCACCAGCAAAAACGCCGCGATCTACTTTCCCCGCCTGCGCCAGCCCAACCCGCTGCGCGAGAATCAGCTCGAAAACTTCGTTCCGTGCGGCGCCGTCGCCGGCGTCATGGCGCGGACCGACACTACGCGCGGCGTGTGGAAGGCGCCCGCGGGCCTCGATGCCACGCTGGTCGGCGTTCCCGCGCTCACCGTCTCGCTCACCGACGCTGAGAACGGCCAGTTGAATCCCCTCGGCGTCAACTGTCTGCGCGTCATGCCCGCCGCCGGACGCATCGTCTGGGGCGCGCGGACGATGGAAGGCAACGACCGGCTGGCCTCCGAGTGGAAGTACATCCCCGTGCGCCGCCTCGCGCTCTACATCGAAGAGAGCCTCTATCGCGGCACGCAATGGGTCGTCTTCGAGCCGAACGACGAGCCGCTCTGGGCGCAGATCCGCCTCAACCTCGGCGCCTTCATGCACAGCCTCTTCCGCCAGGGCGCCTTCCAGGGCACCACGCCGAGGGATGCCTACTTCGTGAAGTGCGACAAGGAAACGACGACTCAGGACGACATCAACCGCGGCGTCGTCAACATCGTCGTCGGCTTCGCGCCGCTCAAGCCGGCCGAATTCGTGGTCATCAAGCTCCAGCAGATGGCCGGACAAATTCAAACGTAGAGGGAGACGACCATGGCCCAGTTCAGCGTCAACGCCCAGCGCTTCGATCCATACAAGAACTTCAAGTTCCGCGTGAAATGGGATGGCCGTTACGTCGCCGGCATCAGCAAGGTCGGCGGCCTCAAACGGGCGACGGAAGTCGTCAAACATCGCGAAGGGGGCGACCCGAGCAACACCCGCAAGTCGCCCGGCCGCACCGACTACGACGCCATCACCCTCGACCGCGGCGTCACCCACGACACCGAGTTCGAGAAGTGGGCGAACAAGGTCTGGAACTTCGGCTCCGGCCTCGGCAGCGAGGTCTCGCTCAAGGACTTTCGCAAGGACATCATCATCGAGCTTTACAACGAGGCCGGCCAGCTCGCCGTCGCCTACAAGGTCTATCGCTGCTGGGTTTCCGAGTATCAGGCCATGCCTGACCTCGACGCCAACGCCAACGCCGTGGCCATCCAGCACATCAAGATCGAGAACGAAGGGTGGGAGCGCGACTACGAGGTCACCGAGCCGTCCGAGCCGACGTACACGGAGCCGCCGGTGTAGGTCATGCGACCTCTGACCGCCAACGAATTTCTTCTGGCGCACGACATGGACAAGACGCACGACGCCGCGGACCGCGCGGTGGCCGTGCTGTCGTTCGCGTACCCGGAGGAGACGGCCGACGAGCTGCGCCGCCTCCCGCTCGGCAGGCGCAACGCGCGCCTGCTCGACTTGCGGGAGCGCCTGTTCGGCTCCGAGTTCTACGCCTTCGCCGAATGTCCGCAGTGCGGCGAAGCGCTGGAGCTCGCGCTCGATGCCGGCGCCATCCGCGCCGAGGAGCCGGAGGTGGTGGAAGAGTTGGAGATGGAGGCGGAGGGCTACACGCTGCGCTTCCGACTTCTCGACAGCCGCGACTTGAAGGCGGCCAGCCGCGCCTCGGGTATCGACGCCGCACGCTCGCTGCTGGTGGCGCGTTGCGTCCGTGAAGCGTGGAATGACGATCGAACGGTCACCGTCGACGAGCTTCCGCCGTCTGTGATCGAACAGCTTTCCGATCGGTTGGAGGAAGCCGATCCACAGGCCGAAACGCTCCTCGCGCTCGCCTGTCCCGCTTGCGCCTTCGAGTGGCAACTGCCGTTCGACATCGCCTCGTTTCTCCAGGCCGAGATTGGCGCGCACGGACGGCGGCTCGTTCGCGAGGTGCACACGCTGGCGCGCGCCTATGGGTGGTCCGAGGCCGACATCCTGGCCATGAGCACGCGCCGCCGCCGCGAGTACCTGGAGCTGCTCTCCAATGACTGACTTTCTGAGCCGGATCTCGCGCTCGGCGCTCGGCCTCACCCCGGTGGTGCAGGTCCTCGGCGCGCCACGCTACGCGCCGGGCCGTCCGGTTCCCGATGCCGGAGTTTTCGGCGTCGAGGCGCGGGAGGTCGAAGCCGAAGCGCGGACTTCGACGATGAATCCTGCAACTGCAACCGCGACGGCAGTCAGCCCTCGGCACGAAGAGCCGAGGGAGGCGAATCCATCTCCGGCAGCGCGCGAATTTCCAGCGCAACCTCCCCGCGCCGCCGCAGCTCATCCACACGAAATCCGCGCGGCGGAAACGAGCGCGTCGATTTTCACCGCGCCGCACGATTCAACCGCAACCCCGGTCGAAACCGTGGAAGCGATCCACACGACCGCTCCTCCACCGCCCGTCGCGCGTGAGCAGCGAGTACCAGCAATTCGAGAGCCGGTAGCGGCGGCGGCCAAGCTGGCTTCCAGCGGAAACCATGCGCGGGCCGAAGTCGCACAGCAACCGGACGCCGGCGACGAGTCGCCGATACCAGCATCCCGGCGCGAGATTAAGTTCGAAGAACCGGATCGATCGGATGCCCGCGTACCTCGGCCCGCGAGCGCCGTCGAAGCGCTTCGCGCACGCGACGCCGCCATCGATTCAACGGTGCCAAAACGGGTAACCACAGTGAGACGCGTAGCGCCGACGACGGCGGCTCGCGTTGAACGTGCCGGCGTTCGGAGCACGCCGGCAGGCGCGCCGCCCTCGACGGTTACGAATGAACACGAAGATCTTACGGCCCTACGGCGCGTCGATGAGACCATCGAGCTCGCCTCGTCTCGCACGGCACAACCTTCCATCGACGAGATCATTGATCTCCCGTCGTCTCGCCCGGCAAAAGCCGTCGACGAAATCCTCAAGATCGCGTCCTCTCGTCCGGCACAACCCGTCGAAGAAACCATCGAGCTCGCGTCGTCTCGCCCTGCAAAAGCCGGCGGCGAAATCATCAAAACCGCGTCGTCGCACCCGGCACAACATCCCCCCGGCGAGATCATCGAGCTCCCCTCGTCATCGCGAGGTGTTCGAGTTGACGGCGCCGGTGGTCTTGGCAACGCGCGAACGCGCAATCAACCGACAGCCGACAACGCGCGAAGCGAAGCAGCCCAACCACCCATCGTTCGCGTCACCATCGGCCGCATCGACGTGCGCGCCGCCGCGCCGCCGGCTCCTCCTCCCGCCCCGAAGCCCGCGCCCGGCCCGCGCCTGTCGCTCGACGACTACCTCCGTCAACACAGCGGGCGGTCGCGATGAGCAACTTCCTGGCAATCGCCACGGTCACGGCCGTGCTCAGCGACCTGCTGCACGCCACCGTCCCGAACGACGTCTCCGGCGCCGTCGTCACCACTCTGCGTCCCGACGGCAACAGCGGCTTGACGGGTGCCGGCGTGAACATCTTTCTCTACCAGGTCACGCCGAACGCGTCGTGGCAGAACAACGACTTGCCCACGCGCCGCGGTGCCGGAGATTTGATCCAGAAACCAACGGCGGCGATCGATCTCCACTACCTCCTTACGTTCCACGGTGACGATTCGAAGCTCGAGCCGCAGCGGGTCCTCGGCAGCACCGTGCGCACGCTGCATGCTTGTCCCATCGTCACCAGGGCCTCGATTCGCCAGACGCTTGCGAACACGAACTACTCCTACCTCGCGGCATCGAACCTGGCGGACGCCGTGGAGCTGGTGAAGTTCTCGCCGCTCCCGCTTTCGCTCGAGGAGCTGTCGAAACTCTGGTCCGTCTACTTCCAGACGCAGTACAGCCTCTCCATCGCCTACCAGGCCACCGTCATCCTCATCGAAAGCGACGAGCCGGCCCGCGCGTCGCTCCCGGTCCGCGCCCGCAACGTGTACGTCTTTCCTTTCCGCCAGCCGTTCATCGAAGAGGTCCGGGCGAAGGACGAAAAGCCGATCCGCAACGGATCTATCGTACTGATCAAAGGCAAGCGCCTGCGCGGCGAGATCACGGAAATCGGCGTCGGCGGCACGACCATCACGCCCGCGCTGGCCGACGTCAGCGACACCGAAATCACCTTCACCCTTCCGGCCGGACTGCGCGCCGGAGTGCAGGGGCTGCAGGTCATCCAGCCGATGCTGCTCGGCACTCCGCCGGTGCCGCATCGCGGCGTCGAATCGAATCTCGCCGCCTTCGTCCTCCATCCGGCCATCGTGAAGAAGGCCGATCACACGCCGGACGTGACGTTTACTCCCGCCTTCACGCCGCCGTTTGGCAACACCGATCCCGCGCGCCCGCCGATGCTCGCGGTGAAGGTCGAGCCGCACGTCGGGGTCACGCAGCGCGGCGTGCTGCTGATGAATGCGCTCGATGCCACCGCTTCGCGCGCCTACAGCTTCGACGCACTGCGCCGCGACCCCACCGGCGATCCCGATACCGACACGCTGACGTTCCCCATCCCCGGCGCGCACGCCGGCGACTACCTGCTGCGCGTGCAGGTCGACGGCGCCGACAGCGCTTTGGAGCTCGACCCCGCCGCGGCGGAGCCGCTGTACGCCGGGCCGAAGGTGACCATCCCATGAGCGCGAACGACTGGACTGAGGCAAATCAGCGCTACCTGACGGCAGCGTTGGGCGTCGTCCGCGAGACGCTGCAGCGTCACGCCGCCGAAGATCACGAGGCCGAGCGCGTCGCGCAAGCGGCGTTGGAATCGGCAACGGCCGCCATGCCCTCGCCCCCGGCTCTCGACATCCTCTGCGCGCGCTTCGCACTCTCGCCGTTCGAACGCGACATCCTTCTCCTCTGCGCCGGCGTCGAGCTCGACTCGCGCTTCGCCGCGCTGTGCGCGCGCGCGCAGGGCGACCCGTCGCGCGCGTACCCGACATTCAGCCTGGCCCTGGCCGCGCTTCCTTCCGCGCACTGGACTGCGCTCACTCCGGCCGCGGCGCTGCGCCGCTGGCGGATGATCGAGGTCGGCAGCGGCTCCGTGCTCACCACCAGCCCGCTGCGCATCGATGAGCGGATCCTCCACTACCTCGCCGGCGTCCAGCACCTCGACGAGCGACTCGCCGGACTGGTCGAGCACATCCACGAAACGAGCGAGCTGGCGCCGTCGCATCAAACGCTGGCTGCGTCTGTTGCAGCGGCGTGGTCGCAGACGCGGGAAGGTTCGCCGCTACCGGTCGTGCAACTCTGCGGCAACGAAGAAGCCGACCTCCGCGGCATTGCCGTCTCCGCCTGCGCCACCCTTGGCCTGCGCGCCGGAGTCATGGCCGCATCATCGCTGCCCACTGCATCGACTGATCTCGACGGATTTATCCGGCTCTGGGGACGCGAAGCGATCCTCAGCAATCTGGCGCTGCTGATCGAGTGCAACGATCTCGATCCGTCCGATGCCGTTCGCAACGCGGCCATCACACGCCTGATGGATGCCCTCAGCTCACCACTCATCGTCAGCAGCAGCGAACGCCGTCGGGTGCGCAACGGCGCCGTGGTGACGTTCGACGTGCGAAAGCCAGCCGCGTCCGAACAGCGCGATCTCTGGCACCAGGCGCTGAGCACTCTCCCCACTCCTCTCAACGGCGAGATCGACGCATTGGCGTCGCAATTCGATCTGAGCCTGCCGAAGCTCCAGGCTGCGCGCGCACTCGCCACCGCCTCTCAAACCTCCGACCTCGGAACCGCCCTGTGGGATGCCTGCCGCATGCAGGCGAGGCCCCGCCTCGACGATCTCGCCCAGCGCATCGAGCCCGCCGCCACGTGGGACGATCTGATCCTTCCCGAAACGCAGCTCCGTCCGCTGCACGAAATCGCCCTTCACGTGCGCCAGCGCCGCACGGTCTACGAGACCTGGGGCTTCTCCTCCCTCGGCAACCGCGGCCTCGGCATCAGCGCGCTCTTCGCCGGCGTGAGCGGCACCGGCAAGACCATGGCCGCCGAGGTGCTGGCCAATGAGCTGAGGCTCGACCTGTATCGCGTCGATCTCAGCGCCGTCGTCAGCAAGTACATCGGCGAGACGGAGAAGAACCTGCGCCGCGTCTTCGAGGCCGCGGAGGAAGGCGGCGCGATCCTCCTCTTCGACGAAGCCGACGCCCTCTTCGGCAAACGCAGCGAAGTGAAAGACAGCCACGACCGCTACGCGAACATCGAAGTCAGCTACCTGTTGCAGCGGATGGAGGCCTACCGCGGCTTGGCCATCCTGACCACGAACCTCAAGAACGCGCTCGACACCGCGTTCCTCCGCCGCATCCGCTTCATCGTCCACTTCCCCTTCCCCGACGCCTCCCAGCGCGCCGAAATCTGGCGCCGCATCTTCCCGCCCCAGACGCCAAGGGAAAACCTCGACGCCGCCAAACTCTCCCGCCTCAACGTCCCCGGCGGCCACATCCGCAACATCGCCCTAACCGCCGCCTTCTTCGCCGCGGACGCCAAGGAACCCGTCCGCATGTCCCACCTCCTCCGCGCCGCGCAAGGGGAGTACGCAAAGCTGGAGAAGTCGCTCACGGATGGGGAAGTGGCGGGGTGGGTGTGATGGTAAGCAAACGAATCGAGGTACAGATCGACGAAGTGGTGCTGCACGGCGTTCCTACTGTGGGGCAAGAGCACCTTACACGCGAAATAGGGAAAGAAATGGCGCGACTCTTCGCCGTGTCGCGGACAACGCCGCATTCGGACACTGAGGTTGCCGCTGCAGCCGCGCAACCGATCGGCACCGTTGAAGGAATCACGAGCAAATGAAGGCGAGATTACAAAGGAGCGCCAATCGCGGGGGGACGCCGGCCACATCGCGGAATAACGGCGCCAAGCGCGGGAGGTGCGCCTGCAATCATTCGCCAGCCGCCGCGCGATGCGATGAGTGCGCCGCTGAGGGATCGTTGATACAGATGCGGGCCGTCCACGATTTTTCCTTCGATGGCGACCCGTACGAGCAGGAAGCAGAGTCCGTGGCGGCACGCGTCGCAGGGATACCGCCACCCCCGCACCAGTTGCTCTCCTCCTCTCCGGCGGCGGGGCAACCTCTTCCCCTGGTAATGCGCTCCTTCATGGAGCCCGTCTTCGGCCATGACTTCAGCCGTGTCCGCGTGCACAACGATGGAAATGCCGCCGAATCAGCGCGCGAACTGAACGCCCAAGCCTATACGACGGGCACCGATATCAAGTTCGGATCCGGACAGTACGCCCCCAATACGGAAAACGGCCGGCGGCTGCTCGCACATGAATTGACGCATGTAGTTCAACAGCAGTCCGGCAAAGTGCGAACAGATCGAATTCAGTGCCGGAATCTCGCCTCGCCTCGATTGGCCGGCAATCCACGCTTTGAGCGGGTGCTGGACAACCGCAGCGTCATCGAGATCGGCGATCGCGGACCGGAAGTCCGCAGGATCCAGCAGCTCTTGATCGACTTGGGATTCGGCTTGGGATCGTTTGGGGCCGACGGACGCTTCGGCACCGAGACCGAAACCGCTGTCAAGGAGTTCCAGCGAGTCCATGGCCTGGCCGACGACGGGCGTGTCGGGTTCGCGACGATGAATGCGCTGGATGCTGAGTTCCCATCCTTTGCTCTGCCCACTGACAAGTCCGATCCCTGGACGATGCCTTGTGTGCTCGGAATCCTGTGTCCCTGGAACCGGCATCTCGTCGAGGATGTCCTGCCGACGTTCAACATCATCACGTTCGACTCCAGAGACTTTCCAAGGCAGACCTGGAACGGCACGACGTGGATATCCGACACGTTCCATTCCGGCGGATTCACTAACGCCGGCTCCCGAAGAATGGGATTTCTGAACGACACGACGTGCGAAGAAATGGCCTTCACGATCTATCACGAGGGCTGGCACGGGCAACAACCGACCAGTCTCACCGGCGTGGTGGACAGCGAGCGCGACGCGTACATCAACGCTGAGCAATGGTCGATCGCCATGGGGGTACCCGGCCAGACATTCGATGACACCAGCACCGGGAATCCGTCTCAGAGCCTGCGCACCACGCGAGCCGGCGAAACCATTGTCGATGAGCCGGCTGCGGAGCGGCTCGTGCGCCAGGGATACGCAGGCGTGAGCTCAGCCCCGGGTGAGACGGTGTTGTCGCGAGTCGGAGCTTCAGACGTGCGCGTTCAGCGACCAGACGGATCTGAATACAACCGGCCGGCACAAAGGGGAGAGAGCGTTCGAGGAGCCGTATCCATGCCCAATCAACGTGCCATCACACCTTCAGAGTGGGTCTGCCCATGAGCGACGAAAATAACAACGACGTGATCGTCATGGGGAAGCCAGCCGACTACGCGTTTTTCCCAGGGGAGGCGCTGTTTGTGTCCCGTAGCAGTTTTGTGTTCACCAATAAGAGACCAAAGACGGTCGCCTGCGAAATCGTTTCGTGCAGCTTTATTGAGAACGACAGCGCCATGCTGCTCGACGATTTTTATGTCTATGCGGGCGACGAGTCGCTGGGACATACGGTGAGCCTGCCTCCGTTGTCGGAAATGGAGGTTCAAGTGACCTTCCCGTTCCGTCCAGTTCATGTCGGCGGGCGGTTCCGCTATGCGGTGCAGATCGATGTCGTGTGTGACGGCCGCAGGCACACCGCGACGTCGAACCTCGATCTCACGCAGGAAAGACCTGCTCCTTCAGGAGAATGATGCGCGCCAGAGCCAGGATGTCGTCGCCTCGGTCTCTCACCTCGCAGCAGGGGGTGATCCAGCGGGCCTGCGCGCACGGCAACCCGCGCCGGCTCACCGTTCAACGCCGTAGCATCGATGGGCTCCAACCCATAGTACCAACCGTCGCGGGCGACGTGCTGCAGGGACAGGGGCAGCAGCTCGATATCACAAGCCGCAGGTTTTTCGAGCCGTGGTTTGGCCACGACTTCAGCCGCGTGCGCGTGCACGCCGACCGGCCTGCCGCAGAATCAGCGCAGGCGCTCGACGCTCGCGCATATACGCTCGGCACGGACATCGTATTCGGTGCGGGCGCGTACGAGCCGGCGACTAAGGCCGGACGGGAGCTATTGGCGCACGAGCTGACGCACGTGGTCCAACAGGACGGACTCGCCCCGGTTAATGGCGATGTTCTGTCAGTCAGCTCGCCAGGTGATCCATCTGAAGCTGCTGCTGACTCTGTCGCGCACGCGGTGCATGACGGGGGTGCCGTTCCTGTGGACTCCATCGTTAGTGGCAATAATTCCGGTACACAAATACGCCGCGACCTTCTCGATGCAGTCGGGACGACGTTTCGGCAACTCACACACATTGACCCCCGCGACGCGAACCCGATCGGCATGGCATTCAATGAAGTAGTCAGCACCAACGCCGCAATGGCATCGGCGAGCAGTACGCCGCCTAGCTGGACGTCGACGGTACTCCGTTACGCCGCCAACGTTCCTCTCGATGGAGCGATCCTCCTTGCAGCGCTAATGCGGAGTCCAGCGTTATACCGAGGAGGATGGATTCTCGACGTGCAACCGGGCGCAACTGCGATGACACTCGATTTCTCGATCTTTGCAAGAGGTCGGTTGTCGCTGGCGACGTTAGTCCACGAGCTCGTCCATGTTTTCCAGTACGCGCTATCAGGCGTCACCGCATTTCTCATCTCTTACTTCGGCTTGAGCGCGGCGACGATCGCATATCGGTGGGCTACCGGTCAGCCGCTCCGAACAATGCGTAGCAGTCCTCACGAAGCACAGGCATATGGCCTCGAATCGAGGTTCAAGTCGTGGCACCAGGCCACTTATGGCACTGATCCAGACTCCATTACCATCTGAACTACAGCGACCAATCCAATGACCTCCTTCCCAAACTCACCCCAAGTACAGAAAGGCGCGATCATCGCGCGGGAGGCGTTCAGCAACCGCTCCAGCGCGATCATCTTTCAGTACAACCCTGAAAAGCTCACCCGCACCTTGACGGCGCATGCGGCGGGTGCGGAGGGGGCACAGGGGGAGGCGTTGCGACTCAAGGGACCGCCGCGGGAAACCATTAAGCTCGAAGTGGACATCGACGCGGCGGACCAATTGGAGCGGGCGAATGGACTGGCCACGACAATGGGGATTCATCCCGCGCTCGCGGCCCTGGAGATGCTGCTGTATCCGAAGTCGTCGTTCATGATCGCCAATGAAATCCTGGCCAGAGTCGGCGTGATCGAGATTATCCCGGCCGAGGCGCCGCTCACACTGTTGATCTGGGGTCAAAGGCGGCTGCTGCCTGTACGCCTCACGTCGTTCAGCATTACCGAGGAGGCGTTCGACGTAAATCTCAATCCCATTCTGGCGAAGGTCAATCTGGATCTTCAGGTACTCAATTATCACGACCTCGGCATGCTCAGCGCCGGCGGCGCGCTGTTCCTGTCGCATCACATTGCCAAGGAAGTTCTGGCGGCGATCGGCAGCGGCGCCGATTAGGGAAAAATCATGTTCGATCCCACAAGCAGATATTTCGAAATCGAGACGGCGGCGATCACCGTCCCCGATCCCGACGACGGCACGCGCGAGATCCGTTATGTGCGGCGCCGCATGATTCCGTCGAGTGAAAACAGTACGACGCTCGTTGAACACACCGTCAGTCAGGGCGAGCGCCTGGACCAGATTACGGCCCGCTACCTCGGCGATCCGACGCAGTTCTGGCGCGTATGTGACGCCAATGACGTTTTCGAGCCGGAAGAGCTCGAGGAAGTCGGGCGAGTCGTCAACATCGCCATGCCCGGGATTTAGGTAAATCATGCTTACCAGTCACCTCGGCATCCGGCTCATTTTGTGGTTAGGGGAAAGTGTGCCGCTGCCGGCGCCGTACGAAGTCATGCGCGCCGTGGATCGCGTGGAAGTCACCAGCGACGCGCAGAATGGCGATGGATTCCAGATCTCGTTTCTACTGAGCAAGAACCAGCCGTCAGATTACAGCCTTCTGCAGGGCGGGTTACTCGATCCTCCTACGCGCGTTGTCATCGCCGTCCTCCTCGGCGTGATGCCGCAGGTGTTGATCGACGGGATCATTACCCATCACCAACACGCGCCGAGCGCCGAGCCGGGGCAGAGCAAGCTCACCGTCAGTGGCAAAGACCTCAGCGTGATGCTCGATCTCGAGGAGAAGATCGATAAGCACGAGAATCAGCCCGATTTTGCTGTTGCGACGAAGTTGATTACTGCCTACAAGAAATACGGCCTGTTGCCGGAAGTCACCCTGACGACGGGCGTTCCGCTCATTGTCGACCTCGTCCCCTTTCAGTCTCATGAGACCGATCTCCAATACATCCAGCGGATGGCCCGTCGTAATGGATTCGTCTTTTATATCGAACCGAAGACGTTCCTGTTGAACAATGCGTACTGGGGGCCGCCAAAACGCAGCGGAGTGCGTCAGCCGGCATTGAGGCTGGGACCCGGGCCTTCGGCGAATCTCAAGTCGATCGATTTCAGTCTTGACGCGCTGGCACCCATCGGCACCGAGGGGAAGTTCGTCCCGCCGATAGGCAACACGGCGCTGCCGATCCCTCCGCTTCCCTCGCTTCGTACGCCGCCGCTGGCCCGTAGACCTGTTCCGGCCTTGCGAACCACGATTACGAGCGACACAGCGAACCAAGACGCGGGGAAGGCCGCGAACACAGCGCTGGCGAGCGGGATGAACGCGCCGGAGCCCGTCGTCGGCACCGGCGAGATCGACACCATCCGCTACGGGAACGTTCTTCGGGCCCGCAAGCTGGTAGGCGTAGCCGGAACGGGGACCTCGTATGACGGCGACTACTACGTCCGCAGAGTGAGCCACAGCATCTCGGTCGGCGAATACAAGCAGACCTTCGAGTTGGGTAGGGAAGGAACGGGCGCGCTGAAGCCCCGGGTCACGCCATGAACAATCCCTTCTACGGCAAATACCGCGGCACCGTCAGCGACATCAACGACCCGCTGATGAAGTTCCGGATCCGGGCCAAGGTGCCGGACGTCATGGGGGATCTGGAGAGCGGGTGGGCCATGCCGTGTCTGCCGTTTGGGGGGAGCGGGATGGGGTTCTTCGCGCTGCCGAAAGTCGGGGCGGGCGTCTGGATCGAGTTCGAGCATGGCGATCCCGACTATCCGATCTGGGCGGGCTGCTTCATCGGATCGCTGGCCGAGGCGCCGAGCGACCTGCTCGCGCCTCCGTACAAGAAGGTGATGCTGAAGACCGAGGGGGGGCACAGCATCCTCCTCGACGACACGCCCGGAATCGGGGGCATCACGCTGCAGACCTCGGGCGGGCAGAAGATCGTGATGAACGCCACGAGCGTCGAGATCACGAACGGCATGGGCGGCTCGATCAAGATGACCGGGCCGCAGGTCTCCATCAACAGCGGAGCGCTCGAGGTGATCTGATGCCCGGCTTCCTTCTGCATCAGGGCGCAACGGTCCTCTGCGCGCACGCCGGGCAGGCCCAGCCCACCGTGCCCAATCCGCGCGTCAAGGTCGGCGGACAGATGATCGTGACGCTGCCCACCGTCTACACGATCGCCGGCTGCACCATGCCGCCGCCGACAGCCGGCAACGGCCCTTGTGTCACCGCGCAGTTCATGACCTCCGCAACGCGCGTGATGGCGGGAGGCCAGCCCGTGCTGCTGCAGGACAGCCAGTCCATCTGCACGCCGACGGCGACGCCGCTCACGATCGTCGTGACACAGGTTCGGGTGAAGGGAACGTGACCATGCAAGTCGACTATCCCTATCACTTCGACAGCCGCGGGCGGACCGCCGAGACCACCGGCGATGAGCACATCCGCGACCTCATCGAGCAGGTGCTCTTCACCACGCCGGGGGAGCGCGTGAACCGCCCCACGTTCGGCAGCGGCGTTCTGCAACTAATCTTCGCGCCGAACGGTCAGGCGCTGGCCACGGCCGCGCAGATGACCGTGCAGGGCGCGCTGCAGCAGTGGCTGGGCGATCTCATTCAGGTCGAAGCGGTCGACGTGCAGAGCGAAGACTCGAAGCTGCAGGTGCTCGTGCAGTACACGATCCGCCGCAGCCAGCAGCGCCAGGTCAGTTCATTCGTCCGCGAGGCAGGCGGCCTATGACGTACTTCTGCTGCGACGAGCGTCGCCGGGCGTTGGTGCGCGATTCCAAAGTCGTGAATGGTTTCGACTACAACGGTATCGACTTTCTGGAAGTCGTCGATATCGATGCCGCGGTGGAGGCCGACCGCCAGCGCATCCTGAACGTTCATTTCGTCAAGAAACTCGCCGTCGCGCTCACCGCGGGGAACGTAGCCATCACCGGCGGCGAACGGATTACGAGCATCCGCGTCCTCTCCGCCTCGATCGCCGACGACGTGCTCACGATCAAAGTCGACAGGTCCGGCGACTACTCGACCTACACGCTCCGCCTCGTGCAGGACGCCTTGCATCCCGAGGGTGATCCGCCTGCTGGATTCGACCCGGCGATCTCGTCGATCGACTTCTCGTTCAAGGTCGAATGCCCGAGCGATTTCGACTGCAAACCGGAGCACAGTTGTCCTCCCGAAGAGCACGAGAAGATCGAGATCGACTACCTGGCGAAGGACTACAACAGCTTCCGCCAGTCGATGCTCGACCGGATGTCGGTGATCCTCCCCGACTGGACGGAGCGCAACGCGGCGGACGTCGGCATCGCGCTGGTCGAGCTGCTGGCGTACGCCGGCGATCATCTCAGCTACCGGCAGGACGTCATCGCCACCGAGGCGTATCTCGACACCGCGCGGCGTCGGACGTCGGTGCGACGCCACGCCCTGCTCGTCGACTACGTGATGCACGACGGCTGCAACGCGCGGACGTGGGTGCAGGTGAAGCCGGTGAAGAACGGCATCCCGCTGCCGAAGGGAACGCGGTTCGTCACGACCGTCGAAGGGTTGCCGAAGGGGTTCAACCCCGCCACGACGCCGGATGCCGCCGTGCGCATCGCCGCCGCGCAGGCGGAGACGTTCGAGACGATGTATCCCGCGACGCTCTTCACCGCGCACCAGGAGATGGAGTTTTACACTTGGAGCAACGAGCGCTGCTGTCTTCCTGCCGGTTCGACGTCAGCGACACTCAAGGGGTATTTCGACAAGCTCCATCCCGGCGATGTGCTGATCTTCGTGGAGCGGGTCGGACCGGAGACCGGCGTGCCCGGCGACGCTGATCCTTCCCATCGCCATGCCGTCCGACTGACCGTGGTCAAGCCGGACGCCGATCCGGTGCTCAGCCAGCCGCTGACGAAGATCGAATGGAACGGCGAGGACGCGCTCCCATTCGCGCTCTGCGTCTCGGCGCTGTTCGAGGGCGTGCTCGATTCAAAAGTCAGCGTCGCCCTCGGCAACATCGTGCTCGCCGATCACGGCCGCACGGTGACGCAGGAACTGCTCCCTGTTCCCGACGCCGTGCCGGCGCTGGCGACCGCGGCCTCGCGAACGGGCGATCGCTGCGCACAGGAAGATCCCGCACCGGTTCCGCCGCGTTTCGAGCCTTCGCTGGACCATCGGCCGGTGACACAGGCTGCGCCTACGCCGGCGGCGAAGGATCCGCTGCTCTCCGCCGCGGCAGTCTTTCGCTGGGAGATGCGCGACGTGTTGCCGGCGGTGAGCTTGCTCGGCAGCGGACGCACGTGGCTGCCGCAGCGCGATCTTCTTTCCAGCGATGCGTTCGCCGAGGAGTTTGTGGGGGAGGTCGAGGATGATGGCGAGCTCACCATCCGCTTCGGCGACGACGAGTACGGGATGCGTCCCACACCGGGGGTGAAGTTCAAGGCCACGTACCGCGTCGGGAACGGCACGCGCGGCAACATCGGCGCCGATTCGCTCGGTCACGTGCTGATCGCGGACGGCAGCGTGACCGAGGTGCGCAATCCGCTGCCGGCGCAGGGCGGCGTCGAGCCTGAGAGCCTCGAGCACGTGCGCCGCTCGGCGCCGAGCGCGTTCCGGATTCAGGAGCGCGCCGTCACTCCCGACGACTACGCCGAAGTCGCGGAACGGCATCGCGAAGTGCAGAACGCCGCGGCCACGATGCGCTGGACCGGAAGCTGGCGCACGGTCTTCCTCACCATCGACCGCCTCGGCGGACGTCCGGTCGACGCGGCCTTCGAAAAAGAGCTGCGCATTCACCTAGAGCGCTACCGCATGGCCGGCCACGACGTCGAGATCGATGGGCCGCAGTTCGTGGCGCTGGAGATCGAGATGACGGTGTGCGTCGCGCCGTCCTACTTCCGCGGCGACGTGCGCGAGGCGCTGCTGCGCGTCTTCTCCAGCAGCATCGGGCCGGACGGAACGCGCGGCTTCTTCCATCCCGACAACTACTCGTTCGGCCAGCCGGTCTATCTCAGCGCCATCTACGCGGCCGCGCAGAAAGTCGAAGGCGTCCGCTTCGTCACCGTCGACAAGTTCCAGCGCCTTGGGCTGGCCAGCAGGGTTGCGCTCGACGACGGCTCGATGACCATCGGCCGGCTGGAGATTGCGCGGCTCGATAACGATCCGAACTTCCCCGAGCGCGGCGTGCTGCGCCTGACGATGGAGGGCGGGCGATGACGGCGCTGAACGACTGCGGCTGCTGCCAGGGCCTCACGCTCGAGACGCCGGCCGGCGTGACGAACCGCCCCGGCCTTTCGGCGATCGCCTATCGCGCCGGCACGCACGAGCAGTTCAAGGCCAGCATCCTGACGCGCCTTTCCGCCGACATGTTCCCAGCGCTGGCGAAGCTGAAGACGCGAGCGAACGACGACTTCACCATCGTCCTCGCCGACTCCTGGGCGCTGGTGGCCGACATCCTCACGTTCTATCAGGAGCGGATCGCCAACGAGTCGTACCTGCGGACGGCGACGGAGCGCACATCGATCATCAATCTGGCGCGGCTGATCGGCTACGAGCTGCGGCCGGGCGTCGCCGCGAGCACATATCTCGCCTTCACGCTCGAAAGCGGCCCGGGCGCGCCGGCTGCGGTCACGCTCGAGGAAGGGCTGAAGGTGCAGAGCCTTCCCGGACCGGGGCAGAAGCCGCAGACGTTCGAGACGGTCGAAGAGATCGATGCGCGTCCGGAGTGGAATGTGCTGACTCCGCGGCTGACGAAGCTCGTGCTGCCGAAGAAGGACGCCACGCAGATGCTCCTGGCCGACGTGACCACGAACCTGAAGGCCGGCGACTCGATCCTCTTTGTCGCATCGGACAATCCGGTCAGCGCCGAGCTCCGCAAGCTGACGTCGGTCGAGCCGGATGCGGCGAACAACCGCACGCTGGTGCGCTGGATCGAGCCGCTGAAGCAGCCGGCGGTGAAGGTCTACGCGATGCGGCTGCGAACGTCGTTGTTCGGCTACAACGCGCCGAAGTGGAAGGCGTTGCCGGTGGCGCTCCGCGTCGGGGAGCTGGACCCTACGAGGCCACTTCCCGACCCGACAAAACCATTGCTCGATGGTGTCTACGCCGGCCGGGAGGACGATTGGGCCGACACGCCCTTGAAGGCGACGACGGCCAGCCTCAACCTCGATTCGGTCTACAACACCATCGTCACCAGCAGTTACGTCGTCCTCTTCGCTCCCGCGGACCTGGTTCCCCGCGCAGGGCGAGGCCGCAACACGGAAGACGCAATGGCGGTCTACGCCGTGGAAGCTGTGGGAGAAGAGGCAAAGGCCGACTTCAACATCAGCGCGAAGACGACCCGGCTCGCGATCTCCTCCGGCGAGGAGATCGCCAAATTCTCGCCGCGCAACACCACCGTTTTCGCCCAGAGCGAAGAACTGATCATCGCCGAGACTCCGATCACGGAACCGGTCAGCGGCGACACAATCGTCCTCGACCGCATCGTGACCGCGCTGGAGCCGGGGCGAAAACTGATCGTTTCCGGCACGACTGTTCGCAGACTCGTCGCGGAACAGGTCGACCTTCCGCTGAACGAACGCATCGCCACCCCCACCTTCCCTTCCGGCATCGCTGTCTTCGGAGGAGACGCGCCCGGTAGCGAAGTCGTCGAGTTGAAAGCGGCGACCGACGACGGAACGCGCACCACTCTCACTCTGACCAAGGCTCTCTCCAACTCCTACGTCCGCACCTCGGTCTCCATCTTCGCCAACGTCGCCTTCTCCACCCACGGCGAAACGGTCGCCAATGAAATCCTCGGCAGCGGCAACGCCGGCAAGCCCTATCAGAGCTTCACGCTGCACGAGGCGCCGCTCACCTACACGCCGGCCGATACGGCTACCGGCGGTGAATCGACGCTGGAAGTGCGCGTCAACGACCTGCTGTGGCACGAAGCGCCGACGCTCTTCGGCCGCGGACCGCGCGAACGGATCTACCTCACCCACATCGCCGACGACGGCACGGTCACCGTGCAGTTCGGCGACGGTAAGACCGGCGCGCGCCTCCCCGCCGGCCACGAGAACGTGAAGGCGACGTATCGGAAAGGCATCGGCGTCGAAGGGCTCGTCGATGCCGGCCAGTTGAGCCTTCTCATGTCGCGGCCCCTCGGCCTCAAGGGCGTGACCAACCCGCAGGCACCCGCCGGCGCGCAGGACCCGCAGGACCTCGACGACGCGCGCGAGAACTCGCCGGTCACCGTCCTCACGCTCGACCGCATCGTCTCGCTGCGCGACTACGAGGATTTCGCGCGCGCGTTTTCCGGCATCTCCAAGGCGCTGGCCACGTGGACCTGGAGCGGCCACACCCGCCGCATCTTCGTCACCGTCGCAGGCGTCAACGGCGCGGACGTGAAGGACGGCTCTTCGCTGCAGACCAGTCTCGTCTCCGCGATGCAGAAGGCCGGCGACCCGTTCGTGCCGATCGCGGTACGGTCGTACCGGAAAGCGACGTTCACTGTGGCCGCCAATCTGCGCGTCGATGCCGACTACATCCAGGCCGACGTCATCGCCGCCGGCGAGAGGGCGCTGCGCAGCGCGTTCTCGTTCCACGCGCGTGCGTTTGGTCAGGCAGTCACGCTGAGCGAAGTCATCGCCGTCATGCAGAACGTCGCCGGCGTTGTGTCGGTCGACGTCAACACCCTGCGCCGCACCGACGGGCGCGGGACCAGCCAGACCTTCCTGGCGTCGGACTCGCCGATCCCCGGCGCCGGCGCCGCCGTCCTCGGCGCGGAGCTGCTCACGCTCGATCCCGGACCGATCCAACTGGCGGTGGTGTCATGACTACCTTCGATGGCGACAAGCTGTACGAGCTGCTGCCGGCAATCTACCGCATTCGCGACGCCGAGCAGGGTGAGCCGCTGCGGGAGCTCCTGGCTGTCATCGGCGAGCAGATGGGCGTGATCGAGGAAAACCTCGACCAGCTCTACGCCAACGAATTCGCGGAGACGTGCGCGCCGTGGGTGTTGCCGTACATCGCCGATCTGATCGGCATCCGCGGGCTCACCGTCAGCGCGCTTGGCGCGCTCAGTCCGCGCGCCGAGGTCGCGCACACGATCGGTTATCGGCGTCGCAAGGGGACGGCGTCGATGCTCGAGCAGTTGGCTCGCGACGTCACCGGCTGGCCGGCGCGGGCCGTCGAGTTTTTCGAGCTGATCGCCGCGACGCAGTACATGAATCACCTCCGGCCGGCCAACCAAGCCTTCATCAGCCTGCGCGGCGCGGAGCGGCTGGCGGACCTCGGCGGGCCGTTCGAGCGCAACGCGACATTCGGCGATCCCGATCTCACGCACACCGTCGACGTGCGGCGCATCAGCCGCGGACACGGCCGCTACAACATCCCGAACGTCGGCATTTTCCTGTGGAGATTGCAGGCGATGTCGCTGACGCGCTCGCCCGCCGTGCCCGACCCGCCTGGCGACAAGCGGCACTTCCGCTTCAGCCCCCTCGGCATCGATCTTCCGCTCTTCAATCTGCCGGTGACGGAGACGGGATTCGCGCATCTCGCCCAGCGCGAGAACGTCCCCGACCGGATCGCGCGCCGGACGCTGGCCCGGCGGCTGGCTGACGAATACGGCCGCAGCTTCGTGCTGGAGGAGAAGAGTCCCGGCAGCGATCCAAAGTTGATCAACGCTTCTCGCATCGTGGTTTGCGACCTGACTGACTGGACCGCGCCGGAGTCTTCGAACATCGCCATCGATCCGGTCCTCGGCCGAATCCGATTCGCAGATCCAGACGCAGACGCTGAGAACAAGACGCTGCTGGCGTCGTTCCACTACGGATTCAGCGCCTCGATGGGCGGCGGTGAGTATAGCCGTTTGCGTCCCGCAGATTCCGCGGCCCTTCCGCTGCGACCCGTCACAACTTCCATCGCTGCGGCGCTCGTCAATCCCCCTCCGAAGGGAATGATCGTAGAGATCGGCGACAGCGGTCGCTACGAGGAAACGCCGCTGGCCATCGACGCCACCGGCGATGGTACCAACACCAGGAAGATCGAGCTTCGCGCTGCCGACAAACACCGGCCGACGATCGTCCTCAATCACGTCCTCAATCAGGATCTGGAGATCCGCGGCGACGGCGAGGCGATCCTCGACGGGCTGCTCATCACCGGCGGATCGGTCCATGTCATCGGCAACCTGCGCACGCTCCGCCTGCGGCATTGCACGCTCGTTCCCGGCTCTTCTCTCGACACGAACGGCACGCTGCTGCCCAGCCTCGTCGTCGATTCACCCAACACCAGCATCGAGATCGACCGCTGCATCCTCGGTGGCATCGTCACGCATCGCGATGCCGAGGTCACGATCGAGGGAAGCATCGTGGACGCGACGGAGGAGACGTTCTTCGCGTATGCGGGCACGAGTGCCACCGAATTCGGCGCGCCGTTGAAGATCACCAACAGTACGGTCATCGGGCGCGTGCGGACGGGCATCATGCGGCTGGCGTCGAACAGCATCTTCCTCGCGGCTGCTCCCGCCGGCGAGGCACCGGTCCTGGCTGAACGGCGCCAGGAAGGGTGCGTTCGTTTCTCCTACCTTTCCCGCGGCGCGCGCGTGCCGCCGCGCTATCACTGCCAGCCGGAGAGCGAAGACTCGCTGATCAGGCCGCAGTTCACCTCGACGCACTATCGCGATCCTGTCTACTGCCAATTGAGCATCTTCTGCCCGTCCGAAATCCGCGAGGGCGCTGACGACGAAGCGTCGATGGGCGCTTTCCACGATCTCTACGAGCCGCTGCGGGAAGCCCGCCTCCGCGGCCGCCTCGAGGAGTACCTGCGCTTCGGACTCGAAGCGGGCATTTTCTACGTGACCTGACCACCGGAGGAACGACCGTGAAATTCGACGCCAGCCGCACCACCTTCGACGCTCTCAAACGCTTCCGTAGCGTGCTCTGGCAGCAGGGCCGTGTGCAGCTCGATTCCGACTCGAACGAGCAGAGCGAGATCGTCGCGCATCGCGTCGAGACCGAGACCGCCGACGTCATTGGCCTGTGCGGCGCGCCGCTCCACAACGCCGCATTTCAGATCTCGCGCCGCAGCGTCATCGTTCATGATGAGACCGCGCCTGAAGCGCCCAACCCTCTCGTCGTCGAGAGACGTGTGGTGCCAGGGAGTTCCGATTTCCTGATCGGCGACGGCCGTTATTACATCGACGGGATCCTCTGCGAAAACCCGACCACGACTTCGTATCTCGCGCAGCCGGACCTTCCCGGCGCACCTCCGATCATCGACCCGGGCTGGTACGTGATCTACCTCGACGCCTGGCTGCGTCACATAACTTCCCTCGATGATTCTTCCCTGCGCGAGATCGCCCTCGGCGGACCGGATACGACGACGCGCGCGAAAGTCATCTGGCAGGTGAAGCAACGTTTTGCCGGCAATGGACCGGCGATCGTCCATTGCTCCAGGGATCTTCTGCAGGGGCTGGCGCGCCCTAACGGCAAGATGAGCGCGCGAACCGCGCCGCCGCAGAGCAGCACCAATCCCTGCATCGTGCCGTCCAGCGCCGGGTACAAAGGGCTGGAAAATCAGCTCTACCGCGTCGAAGTCCATTTCGGCGGAAATGCCCTCGACGTTGCGGCCGCCAATGCTCCCATCCCCGCGACGCTCATCGCCAGAACCACCAATCAGTTGCGTCTCTTGGGCGCCGCTCCGCAAACGCAGGCCGTGGAGATCGTTTCCACGCGGCAGGGCACCGATCCGATGCGCGGTTCACTGGCCATGATCACCGCCGGCGATGCGCAGTCGCAAACGCTCAATATCAACGTCGCCGCGCTCCGTCAGCCGGGGCTGGCACTGCTTCCCGTCAGCGCGACGTTCAAGTGGTCGCGCGACAACGGTGTCGTCGTCACCGCCGTCGAAGCGACCAACGGTCAGGAAGTTCGCGTCCACGACCTCGGCCCCGACGCCGTCCTCGGATTCGCCGAGGATCAGTGGGTAGAGTTCACCGACGACACCAATGAGCTGAACGGCACGCCTGGTACGCTGGCGAAGATCACTCACATCGACCGCGCCACGAACACCATCACGCTCAGCGCGGCCCCGCCGCCGCTGCTATCGAGCGGCGGCGTTTTCGATACGTCGAAGCATCAGAAGCTTCGGCGATGGGACGGCATCGCCGCCATCAAGTTCAATTCGGCCGTCTCAGACCACGGCTGGATCGACTTGGAGAACGGCGTCCAGATTCATTTCGAGGCCGGAAGCTACCGCACCGGCGACTACTGGACCTTTCCCGCCCGCACGGCGACGGCCGACAGGCAGTCCGGCAACATCGAGTGGCCGGCGGATTCAAACGGACTTCCGATCGCGCAGCCGCCGGCCGGCATCGCGCATCACTACTGCAGCCTGGCCGTGCTGCACTGGAACGGCCAGAACATCGATTCACTCGAAGACTGCCGGCGACTGTTCCCGCCGCTCACAGAGCTGACTACTCTTCAATACGTCAGCGGAGACGGGCAGCAGGCGATGCCGCATTTCCCGATCCCGCAGCTTCTGCAGGCGGGCGTCTTCAACGGCCGCTGGCCGGTGGCCGGCGCGACGGTCCGTTTCGAGGCAAACAATGGTGGGCATCTCGCCGGCTCCATCGCCTCGGTATCGGAAGCGTGGCCTAGCTCATTCGACGCCATCACCGACGCCGAAGGCGTGGCCAGTAGCGCCTGGTTTCTCAATCCCGATGAAACGAAGCCGAACCAACAGGTCGAGGCGCACCTCCTCGACGCCGAGGGCCAGATCGTCAAAGGCACCGTCGTTCGATTCAACGGCAATCACAGCATCGCCGGGCAGGTCGCCTACAACCCGGCCAACTGTCCCGACCTGGCCAGGGCCGGTGTGGCCACGGTCGAAGCGGCCCTCAACGCGCTCTGCAACCGCGACGACTGCGAATGCGTGGTCTGCGTCTCACCGCAGGAGCACGTCAGCAGAACGAAAACGATCCAGGCAGCCATCGAAGAAGCGAAGAGCAAGGGCGGCGGAAAGGTCTGTCTGAAGTCGGGATTCTTTCTCGTCACGGAGCCGATCGTCATCGATCAGGCAATCGGCATCACACTGACCGGACACGACGCTGCCACGCTGCTCTTCGCCGGAACCGGACCGGTGATCCGCCTGCAGAACAGCGCCGACGTCACCGTCGAGCACCTCACCATCGTCCGTCCCACGTTGGAAGGCAATGCCGACGGCGTGGGCGTCGAGATCAGAAACTGCGTCGTTGACGTTGAAGTCAGCGACTGCGTGATCTCGATGTTCCAGCAGTCCTTCACCACGATGCTGCCGCAGGGCCTTCAAAACGGCGTCGGCATTCAATTGGCGGGCGTCGTTCAGAACGTTCACCTGCTCCGCAACGCCATCGCCGCCGGCATCGGCGTCGGCGCGAAGACCAGCGACAACGATCCGCGAATTTGCGGCATCGATGTCGAAATCCGCGAGAACGTCCTGCTCGGCACCAAAGGTGTTTTGATCACGTGCCTCGGTTTCTCGGGCAACATCGAGCAGAACGGGATCGTCGTCGTCAACGGCCTCGGGATCTCGCTTGACGGCGTCACGACCGCCCGCGGCGCGATCATCATCGACAGCAATGACATCGTCACCGGCGGCGGCGGCATCTCCTTCAACACCAGCGCCACGACGGTGAGCAACAACACGATCACCGGGTCAGTCTCACGCCCGTCGTGGACCGACCCGGGAGTCGAGCGCAGGATGGCCAGCGCGATCCTGGCCGGATCGGCAAGCAACATTCAGTCCTCCACGACGGGGAGGTTCATCGGCAACCGCATTGCACTGATCCCCGAGTCGGCAAAGATCATCGGCAACCGCATCGCCAACTTCCGAGGCCATGGAATCTACTTCGCCGGAAAGGTCGGCTCGGCGATGGTCAAGCAGAACTCCATCTCCGACGCCGCAGGCTGCGGAATCGGCGCCGAAACAGGCGCGATCGTGACGCGGCTGTCGATCGAGAACAACGACATCATCCGAGCTGGGCTGGCCCCCGAGTCCGGCCAACTTCCGCCTGCCGGCGTCTGGATCGTGAGCGGAGACGACGTCGACATCTCGCACAATCGCATCACCGGCGTTCCCGGCAATCCGAGAGAGATGCCGTCGCATGGAATCCATCTGTCCGCTCCCAAACGCGTGCGCATGATCGGGAACTCGATCAGCGGCGTGCCACCGAGTGGCGTAATAACGACTGGCGACGGAACTCCTAGCGGACCAATCGTCACCCCGATGCCCGATGTGGCGCGGAGGCCGGGCGAACCGACGCTCATCTTCCCCGGGGTCTCGCCTGGCATCGTCTCGGCCGGCATCGAGATCGCAGGCGGCTACGGAACCGCCGAGATCGTGAACAACGACATCGTCTGGCGATCGCCTACACAGAAGCCCGAAGGCGACTGGCAGGCGATCCGAATCGTCAGCAACCTGAGCCCCGGTACAGCGGTCTTCACTCTCCTTCCGGACCAACTCGGCACAGCACGGATCGCGACCGAATACTTAGTCATCGTCGGCAGCTTTCTCTTCCGGCTTTCGTCAGCCGAGCAGGCGCTGATCGTACGGAGCAACGTCATGCAGTGGATCGGAATGACCTCGGCGCGGCCGATGGTCGAGATCAACGTCACAGGTACGTGCACATTCGGAGCGAACGACTGTCGCGCCGTCATCCCTCCACTGCTACAGAGTCCGCATCCCAATCCGCTGGTCGCGCTTACCAGCGAAACGGCCATCATCGATTCGAATCATCTGATCGGCAGCGGCGGAAACGCGATGACCCTTGGTGCGACCACATCCATCTGGACCGTGCTCGGGAACGTGCACCAGGGGCCAATCAACGTTCTAGCCGGCGGCGGTCTGGGCACCTGGGCCAATTTCAACCGCTCGATCTAGCGAGGACGACATGAACATCGCCACCACGAATGGAGAGAAGAGCATCGACCAACTGGCGGCCCGTCTTGGCGGCTCCGATCCCACCTTCCGCGAGCGCCTAGTGGAGGCCAACCCGCACCTCGCCGAGGTAGGCAACCTTCCGCCGGGAACGCCGGTGATCGTGCCGGAAACGACCCTTCCTTCCGCGCCCAGCACCCGCCTCGAAGGAGCGTACCAGCTTGCCCGCGAGATGCTCGACGCTACCCAGGCCGAGGTCGAGGCCGCGCTGCAACGGGAGCGCGACGACGACGCGGCCGGGCGCGGTGTTCTTGATTCGGACATCGTCCAGGGCGCGGCGGCAAAGGACACGGAACTGGCGAGGCAACGCGGCGAAACGCTGGCGCTCATCTCCCAGGCGAATGACGAGCGGAAAACCTTCAGCACCGGCATTGCCTCCGCGATCGCCTCGTTCAAAGGCGGCCTTGCCGTGCCGGGCAGGCGCCGCGCTGTCCTTCCGCCCGCCGCTCCTGCCGGAACCGCGGTGCCGATTCCGACTCCGGTACCGGTGAAACGCGCAGAACCCGCCGCGCCTCCCGAGACCGCGACGCCGGCTCCTCCGGCACCTCCGGCGAAAGACGGGGGACCCGCCACATCGCCCGAGACCACGACGCCGGCTCCCGCTCCACCGGCACCTCCGGCATCTCCGTCGAAAGACGTGGGACCGATCACTAGGCTGGACGAGGGCTCACGCCGTCCGCGGCAACGTGCCGTTTCGTCGACAGCAGTGGTGGCGCCCGCCAAAGATTCGCAACCGAAGTCACCGTCGAAAGCGCGAAAGAAGAGCAAGCGCTGATCCAAATCCGCCTGCCCGCGCGGGAAAACCTCCTCACTTACGAAACCTTTCGTCGCTTTCTACGAATGACGTCGTATGTTGCTAACTACTTCGCTTCCGCGACCGTCTTACGTCGCGAAGAAGGACTTCTCGATGACCACTCGCTCACTGCTCGTTTCGTTGATGTTGCTCGCTGTACCGCTTCTCGCGCAGACGCCGACGCCGAGCGCGCCGGCTCCAGCGGAGGGTTCGCACACGTACGTGCCCGCCGACTTTGCGCAGTTCGCGCCGCAGACGGCGCTCGACATGCTCAACCGCGTTCCCGGCTTCGCGATCAAGCAGGAGGAAGATGCGCGCGGCCTCGGGCAGGCCACCGGCAACGTCGTCATCAACGGCCAGCGGCTCTCCGGCAAGTCGAACGACGTGGTGACGGAGCTGAGCCGCATCCCGGCGCGCAACGTTGAGCGGATCGAAATCGTCGACGGCGCCACGCTCAAAATCCCAGGCCTCTCCGGCCAGGCCGCGAACGTGATCGTCCACTCCACCGGAATCAGCGGCCAGTGGCAGTACCGGCCGGAGTTTCGCTCGTACTACACCGATCCGCTTTTCACCCGGTTCGACGTCGCTGTGAGCGGCACGAAGGGACCGGTGCAGTACACGGTCGGTCTTGAGAACCGCGGCAACCGCAGCGGCGCAGGCGGACCGACGTGGATCTACAGTCCGACCGGCGCTCTGACCGAGGAGCGGCGGGAGGAGTGGCGCGGCAACTCGGACCAGCCAAAGGCCACCGGGCGTTTCGTGTTCGACGGCCCGGGCGGGTCGAAGGGGAATCTCAACCTCCTCTACCGACGACTCTACTTCGACTATCTCGAAACCGGCACACGCACGCCGCTCGGCAGCACGGCGAACGATCGCAAGGTGACCGAGGAGCAGCACGGCAACGGCTACGAAATCGGCGGAGACTACGAGCTCGGACTCGGCATCGGAAAGCTGAAGCTGATCGGCCTCTCCCGCGGCTCCGACTATCCCGACACGACCACCGTCGTCACGCGCTTCGGCGACATCCCGCCCGCGGTCGGCGATCGCTTCACGCAGGACGGCAAGGAGCGAGAGACGATTGGCCGCGGCGAGTACCGTTGGAACAAGCTCGGTGCGGAGTGGCAGATCTCGGCCGAGGGAGCGTTCAACAGCCTCGATAGCAAGTCCGGGCTTTTTGAGATGAATCCGACCGGCGGCTTCGACGAGATTCCGCTGCCCGGAGGCACCGCACGCGTGCAGGAAGATCGGTACGAAGTGATCGGCAGCTACGGCCGGCCGCTTGCGAAGAACCTGACGATCAAGCTGTCAGCCGGCGAAGAGTATTCGCAACTGGCGCAGGTTGGCGCCGGCGGCACGACGCGCACGTTCTACCGCCCGAAAGGCGAGCTGTCCGCGGCGTGGAAGTTCTCTCCGCAGACCGACATCAACGTCAAGCTCGCGCGGAAAGTCGGCCAGCTGAATTTCTTCGACTTCCTGGCCTCGGTCGACGTCGCGTCGAACATCGAGAAGTCCGCGAATCCCGATCTCGTGCCGGAGCAGAGCTGGGATTTCCAGGTCGAAGGCGTCCACAACCTCGGCAAGCTCGGATCGACGACGCTCCGCCTCTACGCCCGCCAGATCGACGACATCATCGACTACGTTCCAATCGGCGCGGACGGTCAGTCGCCCGGCAATCTCGATCACGCCACGCTCTACGGCATCGAGTCGCGAAGCACGCTGAATCTCGACCAGTTCGGCTGGCGCGGCGCGCGCCTCGACACCGACCTGCAACTGCAGGACAGCAAGGTCACCGATCCGCTCACCGGACAGGAGCGCCACATCAGCAACAGCCTCCTGCGCGCCGGAAGCATCAGCCTGCGGCACGACCTCCCGAAGTCGAACTGGGCTTGGGGCGCCGACGCGTCGTACGAGCTCGATGCTGATTACTATCGGCTCACCGAGGTAGGACGGCAGTGGGAAGGCCCGGTGTGGGGCGATCTGTACGTGGAGCATAAGAACGTGCACGGCCTCACGACCCGCGCCGGCATGTACAACCTCTTCGCAGCCGACAGCCGATGGGACCGCACGGTTTATACCGGACGGCGCACCGGTCCGGTGGCGTTCGTTGAAGACCGGTCACGTCAGATCGGGCCGATCTACTCGTTCTCGATCCGGGGGAAATTCTAGGACGGTTTCAACGCACAGAAACCACCTGCACGCTCCGTCCTTCGCCCTTCTGTCCGAATCCGGAACCCGCGTACGACGAATCATCGCGAAGGACAACCAGACGGTCGGCGTAATGAGTGAACGTCCACGACGAGCGGCTCGTCATCTGGCCTTTGATGAACAGGAAGCCCGCGGTGCCTCGCTGGATGCGTTCCGCGGCGACGGGGATGTTGTCGTCGCCAAGCCAGACCGTCATCTTGTCTTCCGTGAACTTGACGCTGAAGATACTCGTCGCCTCGGGTAGTAGCTTCGGCGTGATCTTCAGAACGACGATGCGCACGGGACGGCCGTCGCGAACGCCACGCGTTTCGCTCAACCTCGTCGCCGTATCGAGCAGACGAAGAAACGGAGGAGCGAAATTGATGGCATCGGCGATCTCGGTCGCTTCGGTGTCGTTCACCGCCGCCCGCGTCGGCGTCTGCTTGCGCGGATCGGCGGTGTGTTCGCGCGACTCACGATCCGCACGATCCAGCAGCGCCCGTGGAAACGTGATGTGCAATCCCGCATCGTCCTCGACCACATCGAGCGAAGCGTTCCCGGTGAACTGCTGATTCGCAAACCGCCCCTCATTCTTCCGCGACCGCTGCACATCGATGGAGACGTGAATCGGCTTTGTGGCGTGAAGCTGCGAAACGGCAGCGCGCATGTCGGTAACAACATCCGCGCGGGCGGTCAGCGAAAGGAAGATCAGAACGGGAGCGGCTAGGCGTCGCATGGTCTGAAAGTATGCGTTAAGCTTCCGCTCGTGACGCAAACGTTCACCGCAGTTTATGAGCCAGCCGACGAGGGCGGCTACACCGCGTTCGTCGAGGAAGTCCCCGGCGCAATCTCGCAGGGCGAAACGCTTGAGGAGGCGCGCGAGAACTTGAAGGAAGCGCTCGAGTTGATGCTCGAAGTGAATCGCGAGAAGGTGCTCGACGGAATCGACGAGAGCCGCATCGTTCGCGAACCGATCGCCGTCAGCAGGTAATCCATCAGCGCGTCAACGGCGCCGGAATGTCGAGAACCTGGCAAATCCGTCGCAGCGTGGCCATCTTGATTTCCGTGTGGCGCGGCACCGCCGCTGACTTGCCATTCGCCGGATTCGTGTAGATGGTGTGGCCTCCGCCTTCGCGGCGCACATAGCAATCATGACGCTTCAGGTGCTGTTCGAAATCGCGCAGCTTCACCCGACGAACGTACCTCGGTATGTGGCGCGTCGCAAATGAATTGCACCGCGATGTGTGCAGTCTCGCAAAAATACTGCCCTACAGCACGTACCGGCTCAAATCCTCGTCCTTCACCGTTTCCGCGAGGACGCGCTGCACGTACGCCGCGTCTATAGTGACGGTCTGGCCGTTCATTTCGCTGGCGTCGAAGGAGAGCTCGTCGAGGAGGCGCTCCAGGATCGTGTGCAGGCGGCGGGCGCCGATGTTCTCTGTCTTCTCGTTGACCAGCGCCGCGTAGCGCGCCACCTCGGCGATCGCTTCGTCGGCGAAGGTCAGAGTCACGCCTTCGGTCGCCAGCAGCGCGGAGTACTGCATCGTCAGCGCGTTCTTCGGCTCGTGCAGGATGCGCACGAAATCGTCCTCGGTCAGCGACTCCAGCTCTACGCGAATCGGGAAGCGGCCCTGCAGTTCGGGGATCAGGTCGGATGGTTTCGAAACGTGGAACGCACCGGCAGCAATGAAGAGAATGTGATCCGTCTTGGCCATGCCGTACTTTGTGTTGACCGTCGTCCCTTCGACGATCGGCAGCAGATCGCGCTGCACGCCTTCGCGCGACACGTCCGGACCGTGCGACGCGTTCTGGCGGCCGGCGATCTTGTCGATTTCGTCGAGGAACACGATGCCGCTCTGCTCGACGCGCTCGATGGCCTCGCGGGCCACGTTCTGCTGATCGACGAGCTTCTCCGCTTCCTCCTGGATGAGGATCGGCCGCGCGTCGCCGATGCGCATCTTCTTGCGCTTCGACTTTCCGCCGAAGAGGCCGGGGAGCATGTCCTTCACGTTCACTCCCATCTCTTCGACGCCCTGCGCGGAGAAGATTTCGAACGACGGGTAGCTCTGCTCCTTCACGTCGATCTCGACTTCGCGCTCGTCGAGCCGCCCTTCATCGAGCCAGCCGCCGAGCTTCTCGCGCGTTTCGGTAGGAGCCTGTTCCTCGGCTGGCGCGCCGACGAATGCCGGCCGCGCGGCGGGGCGGCGCGAGTCGGGAAGAAGCAGATCGAGAATCCGCTCGCGCGCATTGCGCTCGGCAGTCTCGCGGTTCAGACGCGTCTTCTCGTCCTTCACCAGCTTGACGGCGATCTCGGTGAGGTCGCGCACGATCGATTCGACATCGCGGCCGACGTAGCCGACCTCCGTGAATTTCGACGCTTCGATTTTCAGGAACGGCGAGCGCGTCAAACGCGCCAGCCGCCGCGCGATCTCGGTCTTTCCGACACCGGTCGGCCCGATCATGATGATGTTCTTCGGCGCGATCTCGTCGCGCAGCTCCGGCGGGAGCTGTTGCCGCCTCCAGCGGTTGCGCAGTGCGATCGCGACCGCGCGCTTGGCGGCGTTCTGGCCGACGATGTAGGTGTCGAGCTCGCGCACGATTTCTTTCGGCGTGAGCCGTTCGGAATGCGTTGCTTCGTCGATGCTGCCCGGGAGTTGGATGACCATGCGTCAGAGGCTTTCCACCGTGATCTGATCGTTCGTATAAATACAAATCGTCGCCGCGATGCGCAGCGCTTCCTCGGCGATGCCGGCCGCGTTCAACTGCGTGTGCTTCATCAGAGCGCGCGCCGCCGCCAGCGCGTACGGACCGCCGGAACCGATGGCCAGGATGCCGTCGTCCGGCTGAATCAGATCGCCCGTGCCGGAGATCAGGTACGCGCGCTCGGCATTCGCCACGATGAGAAAGGCCTGCAGCTGGCGCAGGTACTTGTCCATCCGCCAGTCTTTCGCCAGTTCGACGACCGACCGCTCCATGTTGCCGCGGTACTCCTCAAGCTTCGCTTCGAAGCGCGAAAACAGCGCGAACGCGTCGGCGGCGGAACCGGCGAATCCCGCCAGGATTTTGTCGTGATACAGACGCCGCACCTTTGCCGCGCCATGTTTCATGACGGTCGTGCCCACCGTCACCTGTCCGTCGCCCGCCATCGCCACCGCGCCATCGCGGCGTACGCAAAGGACGGTCGTCGCTCGAATTTGTAGTGATTCGTCCATCGACTCCGGATCGTATCTCACCGACCGTGCGATGATCGAAAAAAGCAAATGTTGAATGGCGAATGTTGAATGTTCAATGTTGAGTGAAACCAAGGCGTCGCCTCGTCTCCTCATTCAACATTCAACATTCAACATTCGGTTTTAAAAACTCTCACCGCGGCATCTGGTTCCCGGTCGCCGTGTCCTGCCCTTCGATCTCGCCCATCGGGATGCGAAGGACGGGGACGAGGTCGAGGCGCATGCGGCCGAAGTCGATGGTGACGATGAAGTTCTTCAGATAGTTCTCGCCGATGATGCCCGAGGTGTGCTCGTGCTCCGGGCTACCGGCGTCGTACATCGGAATCGTGCGGAACGTGCCGGCCCAGCGATCGATGCCGATCTCCACGTCGTCAACTTTGTCGCCGTGTTTCTTCGCGCCGCCGAGACCTTGCAATGTCGCGTTGTGGACCTTCGTGAAAAGCGCGACCGGCAGCGAGCTCGTTTGCGCCGCGTTCAGAAACGTCACCTCGGAACCAGTATCGAGGACGAAGACGAACCATCCCTTGCGATTGATCACGCCGCGCACGGTGGGGCGGAAGTGATCCCAGAAGAGATTCTGATCGGGCGCCGCGACGCGATCGGCGGCCGTGAGGTGCGTGAACGTGGCCTGGTTGCGGCGGAAGTCGAGCTCGATGCGCGTCTCCTTCAGCAGGTGCGCGCCGAGGAGGAACTCGATCGAGAACTCGTTCTTGCCGGTGACGATGAACTTCATCTTGTCGTCCGGCATGATCGCCACGGGAACGTTCTCGATGATCATCTTCCCGATCTGCAGCGATTCGATCATTCCGAACTCGACCTGAATCGGCTCGCCGAGGAGACCGGCGAATGTGCCCTCGAAGTTGCCGATCTTGCGGATGGGAACGGAGTCGGCGAACTTGCGCGAGACGATCGACATCACCGCGCCGGAGTCGACGATGGCGATGACGTTCTTGGTCTTGTTCACGTTCACTTCGATGCGCGGGACGTCAGGTCGGCCGATCCGCAGCGGCACGCGCTCGGCGGCCGGCCCGCGGAAGCGGTACACGTCGACGTTCTTCAGCACTTCGAGAAAATCCATGTGCCACTTGCGCACGACCAGGCCGTGATCGGCGGCAGCGTGCGCCCAATCCAGGCTGGCCTCGAAGTTGTTGCGCATGTATTCGAGTTGCGAGAGCGTCCACGCGGCGTCCGCGTATGTGGTGCGGAAGGGTTCGAGGTCGAGCGCGGCGCGAAGGTGGCGACGCGCCTCGTCGAACCGCCCGGCCGCCATCTCCGCGGTGCCTAGCGACAGCAGCTCGTTCGCGCTGCGTTTGTTTTTCGCATCGACGGTCGAGGCCTGCTCGATGGCGCGGACGTAATCCGACTTGCGCAGCATCGACGGCAGGTCGCTACCGCGCTCGATCGATCCCGGCGAGAGCAGCAGCGGCGAAATCGAAACGTCCGAATAGAGCGCGCAGCCGGCGGCGAGGGCGGTGACAGCGATAAGGAGTGAATGACGCATCGGGCTTCGAGCCATTGTACGGACAGCGCGCGACGGCGCCGCATCCGCAGGGTCAGCGCTCTGTGACGTTTGCCCCGCGGACCAGAATGCCCAGTTCGCGAATCTGATACGCCAGCGCCTGGCGCGACATGTTCAGCGACGCGGCGGCACGATTCTGGTTGCCATTCGCCTGCACGAGCGACTTTTCGATCAGATCGCGGCGGAAGCGCGTCACCGCGTCCTGATACGAGCTGACGCCGCCGCCAGCGCGGACGATCGCGCTGCGCATCCGTTCCGGCAGATGCTCGACGTCGATGGCTGCCGCCTCGCCGGCGAGCGCGTGCGCGGCGCGAATCGTGTTCTGCAACTCGCGCACGTTGCCGGGCCAGCGGTAACCGACGAAGACCGACTCGGCGTCGGCGGTGAGTTTGGATGGTCCGCCGCGGCTCTTCTCGTGTTCGCGCGCCAGGAAGTGCGACGCCAGCAGCGGAATGTCGGAGGGGCGGTCGCGCAGCGGCGGCAGCGCGATCTCGATCCCGCCGATGCGGTAGTAGAGATCCTCGCGGAACTGGCCGGCTTCGACCGCCGATTCGAGCTTGCGATTCGTGGCGCTGACGATGCGCACATCCGCGGTGCGGTTCACGGTGTCGCCGACGCGGCGGAACTCGCCCTCCTGCAGAAATCGCAGAAGCTTGGCCTGCGCGGAGAGCGGCATCTCGCCGATCTCATCGAGGAAAAGCGTTCCACCGTCGCTGGTCTCGATGAGGCCGGCGCGATCGCGATCGGCGCCGGTGAAAGCGCCGTGGATGTGGCCGAACAACTCGCTCTCGATCAGGTTCTCCGGCAGTGCCGCGCAGTTGACAGGAGTGAAGATCTTGCCGCGGCGCGGCGAGTGGCGATGCACGGCGCGCGCGGCCAGCTCCTTGCCCGTGCCCGACTCGCCGAGGACGCAGACGGGGACGTCGCGGCGGGCCACGCGGGTGATGAGCGTGAAAATCTCGCGCATGGCCGGCGAGTCGCCGACGATGCCGTCGATGGCCTCGCTCTTGGCGACAGTCACGCTCTCGTTCTGCTCGATGACGCGGCGCATGCGGTGATGTTCGGCACGCGTGCGGAAGAGCGCCGCCAGCGCGTCGCGCGATTCCGCGGTCCACGCGTTGATGCCGTCGACGAAGAGCAGTTCGCGTTCGCTGCAGACGATCCAGTCTAATTTTCCTGCGGCGGCGATGGTGTCGAGCTCCGACCCGGTGAGTGCGTTAAGCGATCCGATTTCCTGCCATTGCCCGAGGCGGTTGCGCGCGGCGAAACGCCAGGCGGTGGGGACGAAGTCGCGCGGCGTGAAGGGAAATTCGCGCAGCGCGGCCTCTCGCAGGAAGCGCATTTCGATGGGCGAGGCGCTGGTTTCGCGCTTCGGCAGTTCGATCTTCATCTCCGCGGCGATGGCTTCCGCTCTTGCTGTATCGCCGCGGCCTAGGGCATCGCGGAAGTGCTTCAGTTTCTGCGAGCCGGTGATCCTGTCGCCGAGGTCCGCGACTCCGCCGTTGCGGCGGATGCGCATGGCATCGTGGCGCTTCGTCAGCTCGATGTTCTCCGAGTCGCCAGTTGATCGGAGCGGCGTCTCGCGCCCTTCGATCCAGTCGATCTCGTCGAGGATCAAGGCGGCGGCTTCGCGAATCTGCGGCGAAAACAGTTCGCTGTCGACGATCGCTTGCGCCGACCGGACGGCGTCGTCGAAACGGCCACGCGAGAAGTCGAGATGCGCGGCGATCATGTCGAGCTCGCGCAGGCGTTTGTCGTCGCCGGTGCCGCGATAGAAGTGGCGGAGGCGATGAAGGCGCTGCGCCGCGTGCGTCCACTGGCCATCGTCGGCGGCGAGGTAGGCGAGGATGAAGAGGATGCCGCCGCCGGCGCGGTCGCCCTGCGTCTCTTCGATCAGAGCCAGAGTGCGCAGCGCTTCGTCGCGCGCCGCGGCCCACGCGCCAGTCGTGAATAGGATGTAGACGCGGTCCAGGGTGGCATCGATGCGTTCGGTTTCGCAGCGCGCGCGTTCGAGCGATTGCGCCGCATGTTTCGCGGCTGCATCGAGATCGTCGCGCGAGGCGACATAGGTCGCGAGGCGTGAGGCCAGGTAGTGCGAGGCCGGCGGCTGATCGTCGATCGGCTCGCGCAGTTCGAACGCGAGGAGCGCACGCTGATAGGCGAGTTGCGCACGCTCTTCATCCGTCGAAGCGACGCATTCCGCGAGCGCGGCGCGCATCTCGTCGTACGCCGAGTCGATGTAGAGCAGATCGGCGCGCAGGATTGCCGCTTCGAATCCGCGCGCGGCGATGCGATTGAGGCGCGCCAGCGCGGGCGCGTAGTCGCCGGTGCGCCGCTCGATGCGCGCAACCAGCAACTCGTGCGCATCGCCGGTCACGATCTGAGCGGCCTCGCGCGCGTCGCGATAGCGGCCGGCGTCGACGAGCGCGGAGGCGAGAATCTCCGCGAGTGCCGGCGTCAGCACGTGGCGCGGCATCGTTCGCAACACCGGCAGCGCGTCATGCGGCGCGGCGCGTTCGAGCATCGCGGCTGCGGAGCGCGCATCGCCGGCGTCGATCAGCAGAGCAGCCGACGCCGCGAAATCTCCCGCCGTCTCCGCCAACACCTCGGCCGCAACCCGGCAGAGCGTCACCTGCGACGAGGCGGGAATCAGCCGCGCCGCTGCCCGGCGCACACCGTGCGAGGCGAAGACGAGATGCCCATCTTCGATCGATGTGATGCCGTCGACGACGAGATCCTCGACGCCTTCGCCGAACATCAGTTGCTTGAAAAAAGCCGCGGAGACGTCGAGCCGCGCGCGCGTGCCGAGGAGCGCGATGGCGGCGATGTAGGAGCGAAGCGGCTCGCGCAGCGACGCAAGCGCGGGCACGTCCTCGTCGAACGGAATCGTGCCGGAGTCGAGGAAGCGCGGAAAATCGTCTGACTCTACGAACGCATCGAGTTGTGCCACGCGCGTTGCCGCTTCACGCGCTGCGTTCAGCGACGGCGCGACGATGAAGTGCCGCGCGGCCGGCAGGTCGTCGTCGCCGCGGTCGGCAGCGATCCAGATTCCAGCCTCCGTCGCGGCGAGCATTTCCAGAACGCGCGACGAGGCGGCGTCGAATCGATCGCGGTTAGTGACGGCGAAAATCAGCCGCTGCCGCGGCGCGCGTTCGACGATCGCTTCGACGATTTCGCTCTCGCCGCGCTTCTCCAGCGGTCCAGCCACGGCTGCGAGCGCACTGATCGCGGAGTAGCGCTGCAGCGGAGACGCATCGCGTCCGATCTCCAGTACCTGTTCGCCGCCGAGCGACGCCGCGGCGCGAATGCTGTCGATCGCTTCGCCGCGGAAACTCCGCGCCGTGCCGCGCAGGATGTCGTTCAGCGCCTCGGCGCCCGGCGGCGAAATCTCGCCGCATGCCGCGCGCCGCATCCAGCGCAGGTCGGCCGCCGCGTCGCCGCGCAAGCGCGCTTCGATCTCCAGGTAGACCGATTCCGCGCGTCCCCATGGCTGCCGCAACGACTCCAGCGGCGGCGCGCCCGCGGCTTCGGCGAACTGCTGGATCACCGTCAGCGCCGGCGGCGCCTCGTCCGTCATGTGCTGCGCTGCGACGCGCACGAGCCGGCAGTCGTTGCCGCGCTTCCGTACGAGCGCCCATTCCGCAGGGTCGTAGTCGGCGTCCGAAAATCCCGCGAATTGCAGCAACGCCTGATGCGCCGCGAACTGCGCGACGAGCGACAGCCGGTCGCGCGCGCCAAGCTCGCCCGCGTTGGCGATCGGAGTGGCATCGAGCGAGATTTCCGCGGCAAATCCGTCGAACCACGGCAGCGTCGAATGCCGCAGCGTGGCGATGAGCGCGCGGTCCCACCCGAACTCACGAAGGTCGACCGCGATCGCCGGCCGCGCCCGTCGAATCGTGCCGCGCATAGACATGTATAGAGGTGAGGATCGGCGGCAGCATTTCCCTACCCTCGACCGCGGCTAACCGCCTCTTTCGCCCGTCGTCCAACCCTCGGAGGACCTCATGAAACGCTCCCTGTCACTCGCAGTTCTGCTCGTTCTCGCCGCCGCGACAGCGGAAGCGCGCGATTCGTACGTGCTCCATTTCGGCGCCGGAAATTCGACGACGATCAGCGGTTCACTCGAAGATTTCACCGCCGTCAAAGGCACGCTCAGCGGCGACTATCTCTGGGTGCGCCGCGACGGCCGGCGCTATGTCATCACCGATCGCGCGATGCTGGCCGAGGCGTGGGATTACTTCGCGCCGGAACGGGCGCTGCGTCCGCAGCAGCAGGCAATCGAGCGCGAGACCCGCAAACTCGAACGGGAGAGCGACGCGCTCGAAGACACGGACGACCGCAAGCTCACCGCCAGCGAACGCTCCCGCCTCGACGAGCTGCACGCCTTGGAACGCGACCTCGCCCGCCGCGAGCAGGCGCTCGACGAGCGCGAGGAGGAGCTGGATCGGATCGCCGAGCGGAAACTGTGGTCACTCGTCGATCGCGCGATCCGCGACGGTGCGGCGCGCATCGCGAGGTGACGGTCTATCGCTCGTCCGCGCTTGGTCCGTACAACCCCGGCAGCGGGATGTCGTTGAGGCGCATGTAGACCGTCAGCTGGGCGCGGTGGTGGATGAGGTGGTGGAGGACGAAGTTGCGGAGCAGGCGGAAGCGCGGCGCGGAGAGGACTTTGTTGCCGGCGGCGAGCAGGGTCCATTCGCGTTGGAGGAGTTCGTCCGAGGCGGATTCGATTGAGGCGCGGGCGGACGTGGAGTTCTTTTCGAAATAGGCCAGCAACTCCTCGGTCGACTTCTGTTCGGGCGCGCGCATGGGCGGCTGGCCGGGCGGGGCGATGTCGAAGGAGTCGTTGTCGATCATCAGCGTCGCCCACGTGGGAAGGTTGGCGACGTGCGTGGCCAGGCCGCCCATCTTCCACGACTTGCCGTGCGGCGAATAATCAAACTTCTCCGTCGGGATGCGTTCGAGGACGCGGCGAGTGTTGGTCATCTCCTGGTCGAAATCAGGGAGGTAGAGCTCGGCGAGAGTCATCATTTTGTCAGTCCGACTTTTCTGATGAGTTCAATGTGCGTGCGCCCGGAACCGCATGAATCCTCGCCCGATCTTCCGTTTTGAGTTGATTCACGTCTGATTTCCCGACCTATTTGTCTACGTATTCCTTTATTGGCGGTAGACATATCACATTCTGGCACTCCCTATATCAGGAGTGCAGGAAGTTTAGATTCTAACCGCCTTATCGTTCGAGGGCCACGACTCGAAGCGATTCTCGAAGCAGCGAGTAGCGCCCCTCCGGAAACCCTCATCATGACGAAACCCGCGCCCAGGCATCTTCTTTCGTTGTACCTCTTGATCACCGCACCACTCGTAGCTCAAACCTGGTCGACCGGAGAGCCTGTCGCCACACCCTGGACCACCCCCAGCCTTACCGTCGGCGAAGGAAAGCAGTTCGCGATCGCCGGTGAGGGCGCCAGCCGGACCTTCCCGGGCACTGACGCCATCGGAGCCCTCGCGTCGACGACGCTCAACTTCGATTCGGTCGGCACGTCGGCCACACCATACTTCGTCGACGCCACCACCTATCTCGATAGCCACGGCATCTCAGTCAGCACCATCACTCCCGGGACCCATCTGAACATCGTAAATGACCTCGGCTATTACAACGGCTTGGCCATTCGTGCTCCATCCGCGCCCAATACGCTGACTCAGATGGGCAGCAATGCTCCTGTGACCTTCACATTGAGCTTCTCACCACAGCTTGAAAGCTTCTCCTTCAAGCGGTCCTCACTCATCGCGGCGACATCGAGCGGAATTACTTTCCCGTATTGGAGAGCAACGGCGTTCAACGCCGTGGGAACCCAGATCGGCCCTTCCGTAGGTGAGAACAACTTTGGATCGTTCAGCAATGTGCCTGCGGCAGCATTCTCAATGACCGGACCTGGTATCGCTTCGGTACGCTTTGATTCCGAGAATCGCGGAACGGGATTCAGCGCCATCGTCCTTGACGACTTCGTCCTCAGCTATGCAACGCCGGCGGTGACGTTGTTTACCGCGACTCCATCGGTCATCACCGCCGGCAGCTCCTCCACGCTCAGTTGGACGACCACGAACGCCTCGTCGGTCACGATCAGCGGTGTGGCCGGCACGCAACCGGCAAACGGATCGATCTCCGTCACGCCCGCCAACACGGCCACCTACACCCTCACCGCGACCGGAGCGGGGACAGGAACTGCCAGCGCGACAACCACCGTCACGGTCAATCCCGCCTCTCCCAAAGTGGTCTCATTCGTAGCGACCCCGTCCACGGTTATTGCGGGCCAGTCCTCCACGCTCAGTTGGACGACGACGAATGCGACATCGGTCACGATCAGCGGCCTGTCAGGCACGCAGGCAGCAAACGGATCAACCTCCGTCACGCCCGTCAACACGGCCACCTACACCCTCACCGCGACCGGAGCGGGAGGAACGGCCACCGCGACAGCCACTGTCACGGTCAATCCCGCCTCTCCTAAAGTGGTCTCATTCGTGGCGACCCCGGCCACGGTCATTGTGGGCCAATCGTTCACGCTCAGTTGGACGACGACGAACGCGACGTCGGTCACGATCAGCGGTGTGGCGGGGCCGCAGCCAGCAAACGGGTCGCTCTCCGTCACGCCCGCGAGCACGACCACCTACACCCTCACCGCGACCGGAGCGGGAGGAACGGCCACCGCGACGACCTCAGTAAACGTTACGAGCGCGCCGTTGGGGCGTCATCGAACTGTCAGGCCACCACCTTCGCCGGTGATCGAAAGTGCAAGCGCATTGGTACGTTCCTCTACGGGAGGAAAGATCACGCTGCCGAGCGGCGGTACAGTCTCTATCGCTTCAGGGTTGCTGCAATCGGACGAGAATGTCTTGGTGTCACTTCTCCGCGAGCCACCGCGGCAGCCGGGCGGAAATATCGCTGTGGTTGGCACGCCAGTCTGCATTGCCTTTTCCCCCGTAAAGCAGGGGAGCTCTCTCGCACCGCCACCTGACACGACAGCGACCGGGATCAACGTAGTACTCGATCTCTCACATACCGCGATCGAAGCTGCGACAGGCGCTGTTCCGTTTTCTGAGTTAATCGTACCGACGCTTCCACTCGACTCGCGCGACGTATTCTTGGGCGTCCCGGGTGGCGTCGATGCAGTCAAGCGGACCGCCACTGTCAATTTCAGCAAAGGATTGCTCGACTCGTTTGAGGTCTCGCGTAGCGGCTCGACGGCGACGGTATGCGCAGAGCTCGCGAACTGGAGCGGACGCACCAGTGCGACATCGCTTGCAGTTACAACTCTGGCAGATCTTCCCGCACTACTCCGTTTCGATGGCGCCACTTGGGCGCCGATCGGCCCGGGTGAATTGCACGACCCTGGCAGAACGTGCGTGATGGTTCACGGAGTTCTGAGTTCCGTTGAGGATGCATTTTCCGTTGAGTGTATGAGGCACATCCAAGAACAGAACGGCTGCAATACGGTCCTCGGATTCAACTATGCTTGGTATCAATCGATCGATCAGAGCGCCAACGAACTGGTGAATGCCTTAGCACGACGTGGTCTCCACAACGTCGTCATCGAGGGGCATAGCCTCGGTGGTGTTGTAGCGATGACAGCGATTCCGCGCCTCAGCCTAGGCGGATTGACCATTGATCACTTCGTAACTCTAGGTAGCCCGATGAGCGGCACCCCTGTCGCTTCAAATGTCCAGAATCTCATTACTCTGCTCGCATATAAATTCGACCGAAATTTGGCCGGTGCTTCCCCACTCCCACCGTTGACCACTTTTATTAATAGCATCGGTATCAAAGACCAGTTGATCCCGGGCAGCTCGTTCCTGACGAGTGCGCGCGCCGCCTTCCTCTCAAGTACGCCGAAGATACCTTGGACCGCGGCAGCGGGGGATCAGGGCGAGTTTGGAAAGACGCTATCCGCCTTTATGTGTGACTTCATTCCATGCGACGGCCTCTCTCCAGTTCCCTCTTCACTGGCGAGCGACTGGCCGACTGCGGTTGTCCATCCGCTGCCCGTATTTTCAACCGTCCATACTGGCCTCGAGTGCGACGACAGGGTCTTCAATGCTGTAGGCAACGAAGTCAATCCGTTCACCCCGCTCGCAGGGATCGTCGGAGTAGTGCCGGACAAAATGTCTTTCAGCATGTCGGTTGGAGGATTTGCGCCTACCCCACAGGCGTTCACCATCATGAACTCCTCGCAGCAAAAAGACAGCCGTCTCACCTACTCAGTCGCCAAAACTCAGGCTTGGCTGGCTCTCGACGGGCCCCTCATCACGTTGGGGCCGGGAGAGATGACGATATTCAACGCGTTGATCGCCGGCACGGCGGCCCTCAAGGCCGGAATCTACAGCGACGTGATCACCGTCACCGATACGACAAGCTCGAAGTTTGTCACGGTGCCGCCACTCATATCGAGTCCGCCGAAAACGATCGCCGTTTCATTGACCATTACGGGTCAGGCTTCAACTCCAACAGTGAACTCGTTTGTTGCCAGCCCATCAACGATCGCTTCGGGGCAATCCTCCACCCTGACCTGGTCCACGACGAACACCACGTCGGTCTCCATTAACGGAGTTGTGGAACCGGTCAGTGGCAGCGCGTTGGTGTCGCCAGCGGTAACGACCACGTACACGTTGACTGCGACGGGTACAGGAGGAACGACCACGGCAACGGCAAAGGTCACGGTTAACTCCACTTCTCCAACGGTTGTCCTTTTCGTCGCAAACCCGGCCACAATCGTTGCAGGCCAGACGTCTACGCTGAGCTGGACCACGACAAACGCGACCTCGGTCTCGATCAGCGGTATCGCCGGGACGCTGGTTCCCAATGGCTCGGTATCCGTCTCACCGGCAGCGACGTCCACCTACATACTCACGGCTAAGGGCCCTGGAGGAACAGCGATGGCAACCGCAACGGTAACGTTGACTACTTCGACAACGACGTATTACTGGGCAAACTGGGCCTGTCCCTCTTCGCAGTGCACCGACGTTCAGGGAAGACCTAATGGGTCCGCGGGCCCGTTTTGTACCGTGGGTGACTGCAACGCGTACGGGGTCTGGAGCCGCCTCCCTCTCGGCTATACGTGCGCTGTGACCGCTACGTATACAAAATATTTCACGGTGACGCCGTCGAATGGTCTCTGTTTCAAGAATGGCGTTGATTTCAACAAATAAGATAGAGCTCGGCGAGAGTCATCATTTCGTCAGTCCGACTTTTCTAATGAGTGCAATGAATCGCGGATCTTTGCGAAGCGTGTCGAGCGATGGGTCGACATTGAGCCAGACGGCGGATTCGGAGCGGTCGTTGTACACCTGCTCGAGGTTTTTCATCGCTTCGTCGTTATTGCCCAGTGCGGCGTAAATGCGGGCGAGGAAAAGCGGCAGCGTATAGGTGCCGGCGGCGCGGGCGCGTAATTCAGCCATTGCACGCAACGCCTCATCGCGATTGCCGGCGCGGGCGTTGATCATTCCCCAGTTCGTAATGAGAAGCTGCGTATGTCCGCCAAGCTGCAATGCTTTTTGCATCAACGCCAGCGCCTCGGGGAGTTTATTCTTACGATAGTCGACCTGCGCTTCCAGATCGTAAACGTAAGGGAAGTTGGAATCGAGATCGAGCGTGTGTTTGGCCTGTTCGATCGCCTCTTCGTCGTGGCCTGCGTAATAGAGCGTACGGCTGACGTCCCAACTCGTCGGAACCGAAAGTGGATCGAGCTGTTCGGCGCGGCGTTTTTCGACGATGGCCTCGTCGAAACGGCCCATGGCCACAAGAAAGTCGCCGTACAGGCGATGCGCTTCCGCGTCATTCGCGTTCAGTGCGATGGCGCGCTTGAACTCCGCCTCCCCTTTTGCGAAATCCCAGTCGTACCAGGTCAGCGCGAGCGCCAGGCACGTGTGCGCCGGAGCGAGCGAATCGTCCAGGGCCAACGCCCGTTCCGCGGCTTCGCGTACACGCGGCATCGCCTCGCGCGGCGACACGTAGAGGTTCGACAATGAAAAATACGCAGCGGCCAGTCCTGCATAGGCGAGGGCGTATGTAGGATCGCGCTCGATCGATTGATTGAAGTAGCCGATTCCTTTGCGGATCGCATCCTCATCATTGAATTTCGTCGCGAAATAGCGCCCTTTGAGATAGAGCTGAAATGCTTCATTGCTTTCCGGACGGCCGCGGCTCAACAGCTTCCGCTGTTCGCCTGTGAGATGCGGCTGCAATTGTGACGAGATTTCGTCGGAGAGATCTTTCTGCAATGCCACGACGTCGGAGAGATTACGGTCGTATTGTTGTCCCCACACCTGCGTTCCGCGTTTTACGTCGGTGAGCGACGCGCGAACCACGACCGTGTTGCCTCGCTGAATCAACCGTCCGGTAACTACTCCGCGCACGTGCAATTCGCGTCCGACGGCCAGAGGATCGATATTTTTGCCCTTGTAGCGGTATACCGTGCTGTGCGCGACGACCTGCAATTCGGGCAATTGCGACAGTGAGTCGGTGATGCTGTCGGTCAATCCGTCGCTGAGATATTCGCTGTTCGGATTTCCGGAGGCATTGACGAACGGCAGCACGGCCACGCTGTCGATGCGGTCGACAGAAAGCGTGCTCTTGATGATCACGTAAGTCGCGGCTGCAAGAAGGGCGAGGAGCACAACCGCCGCAATAATGACGATTCGCGAGTCGCGGAATGCGCGCGGCAGCGGGAAGCGGTGCGTGCCGATCGGAAACGTCATCTGCACGGTCTGCTGCTGATCGAATCCGGGCGCCGAGAAATGGCGGTGCATTTCCAGAGAGCTGAGTTTGTTTTCGAATTCCAGCTCGCGACGGAGCGTGTGGAGATCGTTCAGGAGTTGGCGCGCCGAGGGGTAGCGGTTGGCGCGGTCCTTTTCGAGCAGCTTGAGGATGATGCGGTCGAGCTCCGGCGGAACGCTGGTCACGTAATTCGACGGCGGCTGCGGGATGTCATTGACGATGGCGTTGGCGATGTCGATGAAATTGTCGCCGCGCACGGGCGGCTGGCCGGTCACCATCTCGTACATCACCGCGCCGAGGGCGTAGAGATCGGAGCGGTTGTCAGGCTGTTGGGCGCGAGCCTGTTCCGGCGAAATGTAGAGCAGCGTTCCCAGAACCGCGCCCGTCGAGCTGTCTTTGAGCGCCGACTCGGGCTCGGCCAGTTTTGCGAGGCCGAAGTCGAGCACTTTCACGTAGCCGTCGGGCCGCACCATGATGTTTTCCGGCTTGATGTCGCGGTGGATGATGCCCGCGTCGTGCGCGGCGGCCAGCGCGCTGGCGACGCCGATTGCGAAGTCGAGCACCTCGCCGGCATTGAGGCGCCGCTTGGCCATCACCTCGCGCAGCGTTTCGCCTTCGATGTATTCCGTAGCGATGTAATGCACCGAGTCGGCGTGGCCGATTTCGTAAATCGTGATGATGTTCGGGTGATTGAGGGCGGAGGCGGCGCGCGCCTCGCGCTGGAAGCGGCGAACGCGCTCCTCATCGCGCGTGAAACGCGCGGGCAGGAGCTTCAGCGCCACTTTGCGGTTCAGGGTCTCGTCTTCGGCGAGATAAACCTCGCCCATGCCGCCTGCACCGATGAGGCGCCCAACGCGATAGCGCGAGATCGTACGCGGTTGCATGAATTGCTTCGAGCATAGCCCAATTCGCTGCCATAGAATTTGGCTCGTATGACCACTGGAAAAAATGACGTCGAGCTTGCGTCGGACGCGGCGCGTCTCGGCGCGGCCGTCCTGTTGAAACATTGGGAGCAACTCGGAAAAGAAGACGCCGATCTGAAATCGCGCAATGACTGGGTATCGCGCGCCGATCGCGAGAGCGAGGCGGCCATCATCACGCTGATCCGCGAGCATTGTCCCGACGACGCGATCCTCGGCGAAGAAGGCGGGATGAGCTTCGAGGGCACCAGCGGCCGGACCTGGATCATCGATCCGCTCGACGGCACCTCGAATTACCTGCAGCATTTTCCGATGTGGTCGATTTCGATCGGATTGAAGACGGGCGACGAAATCACGGCGGCCGTTGTGCACGAGCCGCTGCGCGACATCTTCTTCACCGCCGAGCGCGGCGCGGGCGCGTTCCGCAACGGCAATCGCATGCGCGTTTCGAATCAGGAGGGCATCGACAGCTCGTTCCTGGCTACCGGCTTTCCGTTTCGCGCGCAGCAGTTCGTGGGCGTGTACTGCGCGATTTTTCAGGAAGTGATCAGCGTGGCCAAGGGCGTGCGGCGCGCGGGATCGGCGGCGCTCGATCTCGCCTATACCGCCGCCGGCATCTTCGACGGCTTCTTCGAACTGCACCTCTCGCCGTGGGACATCGCCGCCGGCTCGCTGCTGGTCACAGAGGCGGGCGGCGTGTTCACGGACTTCTCGGGCGGCGAGCGCTGGCTGCAGCGCGGCAACGTCGTCGGTGCGCCGCCGGGCGTTCATCGCGATCTGATTGCGCTGCTGCGCCGCCACGTCAGCGAGGATCAGCTCGACCGCCGCGCCGTCAATCGCGCGCTCCCGTCGCAATGAAACTTCCGCGCAGTTTCTACTCCGACGACACCGTCACCGTCGCCCGCGCGCTCCTCGGCTGCGTGCTTTGGCGCCGCCTCGGCCGCGAGCTGCTGGCCGCGCGCCTCGTCGAGGTCGAGGCTTACCTCGGCGCGAACGATTCCGCCAGCCACGCGCGACGTGGCCTGCGCAGCGCGCGCAATGAGTCGATGTATCTCGAAGGCGGCCACGCCTACGTCTACTTCACGTACGGCATGCACTGGTGCATGAACGTCGTCACGCAGGAGGCGGATATCGCCGAGGCCGTGCTGCTGCGCGCGGCGGAACCGGTGCGCGGGATTGAGACGATGCGCGAGCGCCGTCCGAAAGCGAAGCGCGATCGCGATCTGATGAACGGCCCGGGCAAGCTCTGTTCGGCACTCGGAATCGGCAAGGAGCTGGACGGCGAGCCGCTCGATGGCAACACGCTCTGGCTCGCTCCGCGCGACGTCGATGTTGCCGAGGAGGACATCGCCGTCAGTCACCGGATTGGAGTCGAGAACTCGGGCGAGGCGGCGGGGTGGCCGCTACGGTTTTATCTCCGAGGAAATGTCTACGTGAGCCGCTGAACCCGGCATGAGCCGTGCACTTTTCCGGACTTGAAATGTCCGCGATTGCGAGTCCTTCCGAAACGCTCGTCGACCCGGCGAGCCGCAAGTTTTATGTCGATTCAATGAAGCTCATGAGCGACGGCGGCGTGCCCTTTCTCGTCGGCGGCGCGTATGCGTGGACTCGCTACACCGGCATCGAGCGGCACACGAAAGATTTCGACGTCTTTCTCCGGCGCGAAGATTTTCCGAAGGCGAAGAAAGTTTTCGAGGCGGCCGGCTATGAGTCGGAGCTCTCGTTTCCGCACTGGCTCGGCAAGGCCTTCAAAGGCGACGACTTCATCGACCTGATCTTCAGCGCTGGCAACGGCGTCGCGGTCGTCGATGAACTGTGGTTCGACTACGCGGTCGACAGTGTGGTGTTCGATGTCGAGGTGAAGTTGATTCCGGCTGAGGAGATGATCTGGTCGAAGGGGCTGATCATGGAGCGCGAGCGCTTCGATGGTGCCGACGTCGCGCACATCATCCACTCCACCGGCGACCGGCTCGACTGGCGCCGCCTCATCGACCGTTACGCAAATCTCTGGCGTGCGCTGTACGCGCATCTCGTGCTCTACGGCTTCATCTATCCGTTCAAGCGTTCGCAGGTTCCGGCGTGGGTGATGGACGAGCTGGGCGCGCGCGTGGCCGATGAAACGCGGCAGCCGGATGCGAAAGAAAAAATCTGCTACGGCACGATCATTTCGCGGCAGCAGTACCTGACGGACATCAACAAGTGGGGCTACAAGGACGCGCGCCTGGAGCCGCTCGGCAACATGACCGCACAGGACATCGCGCTCTGGACTGCCGGCATCGAAGTGGACGGTGCGAAATGAAAGAACACCTGCGCATCGCGGCAATCGCCGACATTCACGTCAAGAAGACGGGTCAGGCCAGTCTGGAGCCGATGTTTGCGGCCGTGTCGGAAGCGGCGGATGTCCTCCTGCTCTGCGGCGATCTCACGGACTACGGTCAGGTCGAGGAAGCAAAGATCCTGGCGAAGGACATCACGTCATTCCTTCGTATCCCGTCGATCGGAGTCCTCGGCAACCACGATTTCGAATCGGGCAAGGCGGACGAGGTGGTGAAAATCCTGGCCGGTGCGGGCGTGACGATGCTCGACGGCGAAGCGATCGAGATCGAAGGCGTCGGTTTCGCCGGCATCAAGGGATTCGGCGGCGGCTTCGGACGGCGCCAGCTCAATGCCTGGGGCGAAGACATCATCAAGAAGTTCGTTCACGAGACGATCGAAGAAGCGCTCAAGCTCGAGATGGCGCTGGCCCGGCTGCGCACGCCGCAGAAAATCGCCGTGCTGCATTACTCGCCGATCCACGCCACCGTCGCCGGCGAGCCGCCGGAAATCAGCCCGTTCCTCGGGTCGTCGCGTCTCGAAGAGCCGATCGACCGCTATCGCTGCAACGCCGTCTTCCACGGCCACGCGCATCGCGGCTCGCTCGAAGGGCGGACGAAGGGAAACATCCCCGTCTACAACGTGGCCATGCCGCTGCTCGCGGCGAACTTCGAGAACCGCCACCCCTTCCACGTCATCGAAGTTCCGGTCGGGGAACCCGCGGTAGCCTGAGGCGCAATACAATTCGCGCATGCAACACGCCGCATTTCCGGAAGGACTGACGCGCGACCAGCTCATCGACTGGTATCGCGATGGCCGCAGGATCACGCGCGAGCTGTTCACGATTCCGATTGCCGAGGTGTATTACGACCGGCCGATCCCGCTGCGCAATCCGATCGTCTTCTACGAAGGCCACATTCCGGCCTTTGCGGTCAACACGCTGATCAAGCTGGCGTTGAAGCATGACGGCATCGATGCGGAATTCGAAAAGTTGTTCGCGCGCGGAATCGATCCGGAGAGCGAGGATGCCGCGAAGACGCCGACCGATTTCTGGCCGTCGCGCGACGACGTGCTTGCCTACGGACGCGATGCGGATGATCTGATCTTCCGCGCGCTGTGCGATGGTCCGATCGACGACGGCGCGCTGCCGCAGAGGCGCAACGCCGAGGCGGCGCTGACGATCGTCGAGCATGAGCAGATGCATCAGGAAACGCTGCTGTATCTCTTTCACGAGCTGGCGTACGAGCGGAAGAATCCGATCGCGCCGTTGCGGCGGAGCGGTGCAACGTCACCGCGCGACGTCGTGAAGGACATGGTGCGCATCCCCGCGGGCGAAGCGACGCTCGGCGGTTCCGGCAGCGACTTCGGATGGGACAACGAGTTCCCGCGGATGCGCGTCGAAGTCGGCGAGTGCGCGATCGACCGGCATAACGTCACGAATGGCGACTATCTCGAATTCGTCGAAGCGACGGATGCGAATCCGCCGCATTTCTGGACGAAGCAGGATGGCGCGTGGCACCGGCGCGGGCTGTTCGAATTACAGCCGCTGCCGCTCGATGCGCCTGTGTACGTCACGCATGACGAAGCGAGCGAGTACGCGGCGTGGCGCGGCAAACGGTTGCCGACCGAGGGTGAGTATCATCGCGCGGCGTTCGGAACTCCGTCGGGCGAGGAGCGGCTTTTTCCGTGGGGCTCCACGCAGCCGAACTCTTCCCATGGCAACTTTGCATTCACGCATTGGGATCCGGTCGCGATCGGTTCGTATCCCAACGGCGTCAGCGCGTGGGGAGTTCACGACCTCATCGGCAACGGATGGGAATGGACGTCGACGGTTTTCGACGGCTTCCCGGGCTTCGAGGTAATGTCGTCCTATCCGCTGTACTCGGCCGATTTCTTCGACGGCAAGCACTACGTGATGAAGGGCGCGTCGCCCGCGACGCCGCCCGAACTCATCCGCCGCAGTTTCCGCAACTGGTTCCGGCCGTCGTATCCGTACGCCTACGCCACGTTTCGCTGCGCGCACGATTAGTGCACAACAGCGAGGCATGGAAACGCTCACCGCACCGCAAACCTACAAACCGAAAACCTTCAACCTCTCCGGCCTGACCGGCATCTCCGACAAGACGCTGGAGATGCACTTCAAGCTCTACGAGGGGTACGTCACCAACACGAACCTGCTCAACGAGAAGATCGACGAGATCCTCGCCGACGGCCAGGTGGACAAAGAGGAGTTGCCTGCCTATTCGGAACTCACGCGCCGCCTCGGCTTCGAATACAACGGGATGGTTCTGCACGAGTACTACTTCGGCAACATGAAGCGCGACGGCGGCGGCGAAGCGCCGCGCGGTTCGCGCTTCCGCGACGCGGTGGAGCGCAGCTTCCCCAGCTTCGCGACCTGGAAGACCGATTTCGTCAGCGTGGGCAAAATGCGCGGCGTTGGATGGGCCATCGCGTACCTCAATCCCGCCAACGGACGGGTTTCCAATCACTGGATCGAGCTCCACGAAAACGGCAACGTGGCCGGCTTCGTCCCGCTACTCGTGATGGACGTCTGGGAGCACGCGTACCTGCTCGACTACAAACCGGCCGATCGTCCGAAGTACATCGATGCGTTCCTCGCGAATGTGGATTGGGGAGCGGTGGAGGGACGGCTGGGGTAAGCGCCCTGACGTCGCGTGACTCGTCGGCGTAGCCGGCGTAAGAACCGTAGCCCACGGGTTTCACCCGTGGGAAATCGAGTCGCGCGAGGATGTGAGCCCGCTTTAGCGGGCGAGAGAAAGCTTTCTTTCGCCCGTCAAGACGGGCTCACACAACGAACGAATCTTCTACCCCCACGTGAACGTGGGGGCTACGGTTCTCACGCCGGCTTCGCCGACGGAGCGAACGCGGTTACCAGCGAATGATTGGAGTCTTGCCGGTTCGGCAGCGAGGACCCTTCGACTACGCTCAGGGCAGGCTCTGCCGGGCCAGCCGGCGGGACGCCAGCGTTCCGTCGCGTTTTCGCGCAGCGTCACGACGAAACCGGCGCTTCGCGCACCTGCAGGTCGGTCGTTTCGCCGGCCATCTCCACCGTTCCCTTGCGTTCGAGTTTTCCCCATCCGGTGCGGATTCCGGAGACGGCGGTTTTGATCGACTTCAGGATGACGGCGTACATCAGCTGGCGGTAGAGGAAGCGCTGCCAGAAGAGCCAGATCAGCACTTTCGGATCTTCGCGGTCGAGTTTGTACGCCACCAGCGCGCCGATCAGTTCGACGACAAAGAAGAAGGCGTACATGAACGCGATCAGGTAGAGCGACGAGAGGGCGTTCGGGAGCGGCTGCCAGTCGCCGTTGAGACGGCGCATGCCGGCGTGAATGACGCCGCCGAGGGCCCAGAGAATTTGCAGGTCGACGAGGGGCGAGAGAACCTGGAAGGCGACCTGGAACAACCAGAGAGACGGCAGCATCACCGTGCCGAACCAGCCGTAGCGGAACAAGGCCCGGCGATGTTTCCAGAGCGATTGCAGGGTTCCGAAGGCCCAGCGGAATCGCTGGCCGAACAGCGCGCGGATACTGTCGGGCGCCTCGGTATATCCGATGGCGTTCGACTCCGTCTCGATCCGCCACCCGATCCTGCGGATGCGCCACGTCAGATCCTTATCCTCGGCCATCGTGTCGTTCGTGTAGCCGCCGGCCTGCAGGATGGCCTCGCGGCGCCACGCGCCCACCGCGCCCGGCACGACCGTCACCGAGTTGATCGTCGCGTACGCGCGGCGGTCGAGGTTCTGGCTGGTCACGTATTCGATCGACTGCCAGTACGTCAGCGGGTTCACGCGATTGCCGACCTTCACATTTCCGGCGACGGCGCCGACGAGCGGATCGGTGAAGTGGCGGATCAGCTTCTCGATCGTGTCTTTCGCGAAGACCGTGTCGGCGTCGAGGGCGATGATGATGTCGCTCGTCGCTGCGGCGATACCGCGATTCAGCGCCGAGGCCTTGCCGCCGTTTGACTGCACGAAGAGCGTGACGGCGTCGCCGAAATTCGCGCGCACCTCGCCGGCCGTGTCGTCCTTCGAACCGTCGTCGACGACGATGATCTCCAGCGGCTGGTAGCCGGTGGCCATGACTGCGCGAATCGTCCGCGCGATCACCTTCTCCTCGTTGTACGCGGCGATGACGACGCTCACTGCAGGGCGGAAGGTCGGATCGAATTTCTCGTAACGCTCCCGCCACTTCGCGATCAGCGCCAGGATCGTGGCGAAAACCACGCGCAATGTGCCGAGGATGATGGCGGTGGTGAAGGCGATGCGGAGGAAGAGCTCGAAGAGATAGATGGCCTCGAAGACCACGCGGTCGGTGGCCAGCATCAGCGTGTCCGCGCTGTTCACTTCCGGATTGACCTTGTCGCGCGTCGAGTAGATCAGCGTCGACACGGGAACGAACGTATAGCCCTTCGCGCGGAGCTCGTTGACCATTAACGGGATCAGCTTCACCGTCTCGGCGCGATTGCCGCCGCCGTCGTGCATCAGGACGCAGCTGCCTTTCTCGGTTTCGAGTTGCTGCTCGATCGTGTCGAGCATCTGCCGGGCCGACCGCTCTTTCGTTTTACCGTCCGGCAGCGTGTCGGTCAGCCGCCAATCCTGTGGATCGAGAAACTCGAGGACGGTGATGTAGTTGAGTTGCGATGCAAGACGGATCGGTTCCGCTTCATCCTTCGTCGACGGCTCGGCGTCGGCGTTGTAGGGCGGACGAAAAAGCAGCGTGGAACGATGAAGCTGGCTTTGAAACACGCGCTGCGTCGCATTCATCTCCAGCCGCGCCTGCTGCGTGGAGACACCGCCCATGTTCGGGTGCGTGTAGGTGTGGTTGCCGATCTCGTGACCCTCGGCCCAGATGCGCCGGACGAGACTCGGATAGCGCTCGGCGTTCTGTCCGATCAGAAAGAATGTCGCTTTCACATTCAGCTTCTTAAGCTCGTCGAGCATTTCCGCCGTGTAGGGATCGGCTGGGCCGTCGTCGATGGTCAGCGCCAGCATCTTCGGCCGGTAGCCGCTGCGTGCGATGACGATCGACGTCGGAAACTTGTGGTACGACTCATCGAGGGCCAGTCCGGTCTGCGGATCGATTTCGAGCGAACGCGAGCCATCGATCGGCTCTTTGTCGACGTGCGAGATTTCTCCTTCGCCGACGAATTCGAGGAAGTACGGGAACTTCACCTGGCTGAGAACGTTCATATTCGGCGGCCGATTGAGCTTGTCGCGGTGGATGAACGTCCAGATCGACGGATCGGTCGATCCGAGAACCCAGACCGCCGCGCCACGGACGCCGTAGTTCGACGCGATCAGCCATTGATTCGCGGCCGTGACCGCGTCGAGCATCCACACCTCGTGCTCTTTGCCGTCGTCGTCGACGTACCAGAAGGTCGGATTGAGCGCCTCATCGTCGAAGTCAACGATGTCCTCCGGCTTCTCCTGCTGCCGGAAATCCTGGGCCATGATCAGCGCGCCCTGGTACGTCATCGGATCGGCCCATTCGCGGCCTTCCATCCAGTCGTACGCGTAGTTGGCGATGCCGACCACGAGCTTGTCGCGCGGAATGCTGCGCAGGGCGCGCTGCACCACGTCGCGATACCACGACATCGACGCGATCGGGCCGGGCTTGCTGCTCTCGCCGTGCTCGTCGTACGCCATGACGACTACGAAGTCGCAGATTGCCGCCGCCTTCTTCCAGTCGATCCGTTCACCCGCTTCGAGATCCGCGCTGACGATGAGACCTACCGGCGCGAAGTTGGCCTTCAGCCGCTGCAGGAACGGGATCATCAGCGGATAGTCCTGCGGCATCAGGTTTTCGAAGTCGACGTTGATCCCCTGGAAACGATTGGCCTGACACCACTGCCGCAGCGACATGATCATCTTCGTCTGCAGCGCGGGATTGGTGAGGAAAATGTGCACGCGCTTCGGATCGAACTCGCCCGAACCGGTCGATGAAATCTGCGCGTTGCTGAAGACCGGCACGATGTTGAGGTTCTTCTCGCGCGCCAGCTTCAAAACGTCGGCGTTGTGCGGCGTCAGCTGCGGATCCCAGTCGTGGAAATCGAGGCCGTTCGCGTCCTGCTGCAGATGCACCCAGACCGGCAGCAGATGCGTCATCTGTCCGGCGTTGTCCTTGAGCGACATCAGACCCGTTTCCTGCCACGGCGCGTAGAACGCGGCCACGATTCCGCTGCCGGTCGCCGCGGTCGAGATCGGACCTTTTGCCTGCTGCGCGAGGCCGCGCCGTCGATCGTTCGCGATTGCGGCGAGCAACCTGGTCCGGTCGCGCTTCAGAAGGAACTGTTGCTGGCGTGTCTGATGCCGAGGGAAACGCGTGCTGCGTCGGATCGAACGGATGATCGGGATCGTGATGCCGCGCATGCCCGGCAGCAGCGGCGCCGTGAACAGACTGACCAGCCACGCGCTGATGAGGACGACGGACGCCAGACCCAGCAGCGTCCCGACGCGCTTGACCCACCACCAGCGGCGATGGGTCGGATCGAAGAAGACGGCGCGGTCTGACATGGCTGAGAAGTCGGGCGATGATACAGAACCAACCGCTTGCGAAAGGCATTCTGCGCAACCCGAATGGCTTTACACCGTAAAGAGGGGCCATGAGTCAGACCGTCATCGAGGTTTCAGGCCTCAAAAAGCAGTACCGGTCGTCGGTCGGGCGCTCGCGAATCACCGCGCTGGACGGCATCGACTTCAGCGTCCGGGAAGGCGAGCTGTTCGGTCTTCTCGGTCCGAACGGTGCCGGCAAAACGACGGCCGTCAAGATCCTGCTCGACCTCACCCGCGCCACCGCCGGCGAAGCGCGCCTCAGCGGACTGCCGGCCGGCGATCCCGAGAGCCGCCGCCGCGTCGGATATCTGCCCGAGGGACACAAAATCCCGGGCTATCTCACGGCCCGGCAGGCGCTGGGCATCTTCGGAAAGATGTCCGGCATGAACGACGCCGCGATCAAGACGCGTTCGCTGGAGCTGCTGGAAAAGCTGCGCATCGCGCAATGGATCGACGTCCGCGTCAAGAAGTACTCGAAAGGGATGACGCAGCGCCTCGGCATCGCCATCGCGCTGCTGCACTCGCCGCACGTGCTGCTGCTCGACGAGCCGACCGACGGCGTCGATCCGGTCGGCCGCCGCGAAATCCGCGACATCCTCCGCGCCGAGGCCGCCGCGAACGGGACAGCGATCCTGCTCAACTCGCATCTGCTTTCGGAGATCGAGCTGACGTGCGATCACGTGGCCGTTCTTCGCAGCGGAAAAGTCGCCGCGGCCGGCAGCATCGAAGAACTGACGCGCCGCGCCACGCAATACAAACTCGTCCCCGCCGCACCGGTCGATGACGCGCTCATCGGAGCATTCCGCGAGAGTGGCGCCGGCGTGCAGCGCGTCAACGGACATATGCTGCTGACCGTCGACGACGTCTCGCATCTCAACGCGCTGGTCGACAAGCTCCGCGCCAGCGGCGGCATGCTCACCGAGCTCTCGCCGGTGCGCTCGACGCTCGAAGACGTGTTCGTCGATCTCGTCCGTGCCGTCGATCCGGGCGGCCGTTCGTCTGATCAGGCGTCCGAAGGAGCGATGCTATGAAAGTCCTGATGGCGAATATCGAAGATGTGATGCGCGAAGCCGCCGCGCGCTGGACGCTCGTCGCCTACTTTTTCCTCTCCACGATTTTCATCCTGATCTTTGCCTCGGCCATCAATCTCGACATCGTCGACGGCGCACTGGCCGGCGCGAAGCTGTTCGGAAAGCAGGTCGAAGTCAGCGGCACGATGTCCATCGAGAAGCTGGTCATGGGCTTCGAGTCGGGCTTCTCCGGCGTCCTCTACGTCCTCTGCACGTTCCTGGCGATCTTCGCCACGGCGCATCTCGTGCCGCGCATGCAGGAGAAGGGGACGATCGATCTCTACCTCTCGCGGCCGGTGTCGCGGATGAAGTTGATCCTGTCGCGCTACGTGGCCGGGCTGATCCTGGCAGGCAGCAACGTGCTCTATCTCATCGGCTCGATATGGTTGATCGTGGCGTGGAAGACGCACGTGTTCCATCCGCGCTTCTTCCTCGCCGGAGGCGTGATCCTCTTTCTGATCGCGACGCTGCTGGCATTCGCGTTCCTGATCGGTGTCATCACGTCATCGACGGCCGTCTCGATCATGTCCACGTACGGCGTCTTCTTCTTCGGCGTGATGCTGGCCGGCCACGCGCGCATCGAAGCGGCGCTGTCGAAGGAATGGCAGGCCATGGCCATCAGGACGCTCTACTGGATCATGCCCAAGACCGCCGAGCTTGCCACGTCGGTGGTTGCGTACGTGGGCGGACCGCAACTGCAAAACGAAATTATCAAAGTCACCGCGGCGCCGTTCTGGAGCACCGCTATCTTCGGTCTCGTTTGTCTCACCCTTGCTTCCTGGATGTTCCAACGAAAGGAGTTCTAAATGAAAAAGCAGTTCCTGGCAGTAGCGATTCTGGCTCTGGCGCTCGCGCCGGCGGCCTTCGCAAAAAACGACGCGATGTCGCTCATCCCGAATGACTCCGTCTCCGTCGGCGTGGTTCGCCTCGCGGACATGCGCAGCAGCCCGCTGTCGGCCGCGCTCTTCGCGCAGACGGCGCACATCAGCAATGACGACGATGCGGTGGCCTTCCTCCGCGACGCCGGTCTGCAGCCGACCAAGGACGTCGACGTGGTCGTCTTCGCGACTTCCCCGCGCACGACCCTCGGCAGCGAGGCCGATTTCCTCATCGCCGCCGACGGCCGCTTCAACGTCGATCGCCTGACGAGCGCGCTCGTCTCGCGCGGCGCGATCAAGAAGACCTCAGCGCACGGCACGTACTTCAAGATGCCGGAAAAGAGCGGCGATGCGCATCAGGGCGTCGTGGCGTTTCCGGACGCGCACCTCGCGCTGATCGGCACCGAGTCGGCAGTGCTCGAAGCGCTGGCCAGCCGCGCAACCGGCGGCACCTCGTTCGCGACCGCGAGCGGCCTCGGACGCGACATGGCGCGCGTCGACGCGCACGCCACGGCGTTCGTCCTCGTCGACGTGCCGCGCGCGCAGCGCATCACCGGCGCCCCAAAGATGGGCGGCAGCAGCGCGCAGTCGCAGGCAGTCGGCGCGGCGCTGAAGAATGTGTCGACGGTCGCCATCTGGGCCACCGACACGGGCGACTCGCTCAAGCTGAGCGCCATCGGCCTCTCCAGCGACTCCGAAACGCTCGGTCTCGTCGAAGACACGCTCCGCGGCGCGCTCTCCGCGATGCGCCTGGCCGTTCAGGAGAAGTCGCCCGAGCTGGTTTCCGTCCTTCGCAAGTTCACCGTCAGCCGCACCGACAGCTCCGTCTCGATCTCCGGCAGCGTTCCCGCCGAAACGTTCAAGACGTGGGTGGCGAAGGCGCAGCAGTCGCACGCAAGCTCGCGGTAGTTCGATGACAACCGCCCCTCCTCGCGAGGGGCGGTTCTGTTTGTCATCCTGAGGCTGCCGGAGGCACGGAGCCGCAGGCGTAGATGCCGGAGGACGGCGAAGGATCTCAAGCTTCCCAAGCTGCGTTGAATCCCAGTCGGTTTCAGCCGGAGTTGCGCATCTTGAGTTCCTTCGCCGTCCTCCGGCATCTGCGCCTTCGGCTCCGTGCCTCCGGCGGCTCAGGATGACAGCGTCGCAAAAAGAAAACGCCCCGCGGCTTGCGGGGCGTTTTCGCTTGCAGCGAAAACCGAATCAGCGCTTCTTGGCGCGCTTGGTGTTGACGGCTTCGCGCAGATCCTTGCCGGCCTTGAAGCGGACGTTCTTCGACGCCGGAATGGTGATCTTTTCATTCGTGCGCGGGTTGCGGCCCTCGCGCGCTTTGCGCTGCGACACGGCGAAGCTGCCGAGGCCCGGAATGGCGCAGCGCTCGCCGCTCTGACACGCGTTGGAAATGTAGCCTACGAACGCGTCGAACGCGGCCGCTGCTTCCTTCTTCGAAATGCCCGCCTGTTCGGCGATTTCATTGATGACGTCACCCTTGCCTGCCATTGACGACTCCTCCTCCTGAGTGCGAAAAACCGTGATGCTTTCTAGATTTTCGGCAATCTATGAGAACGATGGTGGTTTGTCAACGGAGTTACCCGGCGCGTTTTTTACTTGCGCGCGCGACGCATTTTCCGCGCTGTTCCGGCGCAGAAAACGGAGCCGGTCGAGATAACCACGAACCACGGAAACTACCTGCGCGTGGCTCCACGAAAACGGCGAAACGGACAGCGGCGCACCGCTGTAGGGATGCACCTGCTCCGGCAATACCAGCGACGGCCGCGCCTTCGCACGCGCCCAGCGCAGAAGGTCGAGCGCCGATTGGAGCTCGGCCACCGAGGTAGCGCGGGCGACGGAGTGCTCGGCAAGCCAGAGCGTGCAGATCAGCCACGGATTTCCAGGGATCGGATCGTCGTCGCCGACGTTTCGCTGGTAGCGATCCTTTTCGTATCGCGCAACGCCGCCAATTTCGGTCTGGACCCACAACGTCTCGCGGATCGCGCGCATCGTCCCGTCGACCATGGCCGTGTCGGCCGCGAACGCGCCGAGGAAAAATGTGGCGAATGTGGAGGCGTCGACGGTGCGGTCGAGTTCCAGCGCGTCATCGGTCAACGTCAGTCCACGCGCGAAGCGCGACTCATCTTCGAGCCAGAGATGCCGCACCATCGCATCGCGAACTTCGGCGGCGACTTTGAGGTAGTGGCTGCGCCGTTCCTGTTCGTTGAACAGGTTTGCCAGATCGGCCGCCGCCGTGAGTCCCGCGCAAACGGCGGACGCGGTGAAGGTGAAGACGCCCTGCCGCTCCTCCCACATGTCGAACGACGGCAGCGGCAGCTGGGTTTTCGGATCGCGATAGCGGGCCATGAAGTCAGCCGGTTGCACGACGAGTCTCCGATACACGCTGCGGATGAATTCGAGATCGCGCGTGCGGTCGTAATGCCGCGCCAGCAGCCAGAGCACGAGCGCCGTCGAATCCTCCTGGATCGGCAACTGCTTTTTGCCGTTGCGCACCCACGGATTCCACGACGACGCCAGCGAACCGTCCGGCGCGTACTTGTGCAAAAAGTAACCATCGTTACTGATCGTGTCGTGCGCGAACTGCAGAAAGCGCCGCGCGATCTGATGGAATCCGGCGCGGTCCATGGCGTCGGCGACGAACGCACCGTCGCGCGGCCAGACGTAGGCGTAGTGATCGTTGTGGCCCCACTCGATGTCGGAGTCGGCCGCGGCCACGATGCCGCCCTGATGATCGCAATGCGTCTGCACGACCAGCAGCGAGCGGCGATACAAATCGAGAATCTCCTCGGGTAGATCGCTGAGATCCTCGCCCGATTTGTTGACCCACGTGTACCAGAGCGACGCGGTGCGCGCGATGATGCGCGCCGGCGTCTCGTTGATCACGAAGTCGTTGAGCTTACGCACGTCGCCGTAACGCCCGCCGGCGCAGATCCAGTAATACGCGGTATGGCTTCCGAGCGGCTCCAGCTCGATGGAGAGCGCGACGGTGGAGTCGACCGCTCCCTGCTGGATCGCATTCATCGACAGCTCGCCATCCTCGGCATCCCGCCACGTCCCTTCGCTGTCGCCGATGCCTGCGCGGCCGCAGGAGTATTCGGCGATGCCAGAGTCGCGCTCGGTCGCACCGCTGACGAGAAAGTAGCGCTTCGCTTTGTAATGAATGACGCTGCGCGAGTCGGGATCGAACATCGCGGTATCGGCGTTCGGGCTACCGTACAGCTCGAAGCCGTGGTGAAAGAAAAGCTTCACGCGCCGCGCCTCGCTCCGCGTGTTGCGAACCACCATCTTGCGAACGTAAACGTTGCACTCGGAATCGACGGCGTCGTAGCAACGCAGGCGGATGCCGAGCGCGTCATTGACGCAGGTGACGTCGGTGACGTTCGTCTCGCGCAGATACGTCAGCGTGCGCTGCCAGGCGTCGTCCTCAACCCACGAAAACGCGCCGTCCGCGGAGACGCCGAAGCGGAATCGTTCGCCCGCGTGATTCTCCAGACCGACATGCGGAAAGTAAAAGTCGGCCAGCCGATACGCAGCATCGAATCCGAGGACGAGTGAACCGTTGCCGATGAGAAGGTCGCGAGCCAATGGGAGGGGAAGTTTATCCTGACGGAGAGCGCAGCGAACCCGTCAGGATCTCCGGTGATCCCGCGCCTCGGCCGCAACATGCCGGACACTCCGTCGGCGTAGCCGGCGTAAGAACCGTAGCCCACGCTTTCAAGCGTGGGAAATATGGTCGGCGATATTTTGTGAGCCCGCCTTGGCGGGCGAGAGAAAGCTTTCTTTCGCCCGTTAAAACGGGCTCACGAGATTGCACGAATTGAATTCCCCCAGCTCAAAGCTGGGGGCTACGGTCCTTACGACGGCTACGCCGCCGGGAGACAGTCGCTCGCGAGCCCTGTTACGTTTTCCGTAGGACATGCGCAGTAAACCCGTCCGTGCCCGCTTCCGGTGTCAGACGGAGCACGCCGCCCTCCACCCAACGCGCGACATTCGCGTTCACGAACTTCGCCACATCGCCGCGAACGAAATCGCTGCGCGTGCGCAGGACATCATCCAGGACAGCGTCGTTCTCCTCGGGTTCCAGCGAGCAGGTCGAATAGACGACGGTCTCCGAGGCCAGGTCGAGCGCGGAGGCGAGCAATTCTTTCTGCAACGCCGCGAACGACGCCAGATTCTCTTCGCGCAGTCGCCACTTGATCTCGGGGTTCTTGCGGATGGTGCCGGTGGCGCTGCACGGTGCGTCGAGCAGGACCACTTGAAACTGCCGTGCGAACGGCGGTTGTCGTCCATCGCTGACAACGATTGAAGATTTGCTGATCAGCGGGCGAAGACGCGATAACGAGACGTCGTTGCTGACCACTCTTGCGCCGCGAGCACGCATCACCAGCGATTTCCCGCCCGGCGCGGCGGCGAGGTCGAGCACTTCGTCGCCCGCCGCGGCGGCGATGTCGGCGATGACGGCGCTCCCTTCGTCGAGCGCGAAGCCGTCGACGTCGGCGCTCGATCCGGTCAGTTTCCACATGCCGGGCACGAGCTCGGAACGCGTCGCATCCGGTGGCGGGGAATCGGTCATCGCATCGGGATACGACATCTCCTGATTCGCATCGGCGATCTTCGCAGCACGCTCCGCACCGTAGAAACGCGTCCAGCGATCGATCAGCCACTGCGGATGCGCGGTGCGTGTCGCGACATCCGGCGGCTCCGGAGCGCTCTTCGAAATCTTCCGCAGGATGGCGTTGACGAATCCGCGAGCGCGCAACGGCACCAGCGCGACCGTCTCGCCGACCGCAGCGTGCGGCGCGACGCGCATGAACAGCAGTTGCAGTGCGCCGAGGCGGAGGATGTCGCGGATTTCGGGCTCGATGGCGCCTTTTGCGAACGCGTCGATTACGAAGTCGAGCCGCGAGCGCCAGCGAAGGACGCCGAGGACCAGCGTGCGCACGAAACCGGAATCGTTCGTCAGCAGCAGCGACGCATACGCCGACTCGCGCTCGATGCGGCGAAGGAGCTCGAGTGCGCGCCGGCGCTCATTCATAGCCGGCTCAGACCGCGCAGAACGTCCGCTGCCGCCGCTTTCGGCTTCCCCGGACGCTGCACGGTGATCAGGCGCAGCGCGCCGTCGCCACTGGCGACGATAACACCGTCGCTGTTCGCGCTGAGGATCGTTCCCGGCGCGCCGTGACCGTTCGCGGGCGCGATGTCGATCAGTTTCAGATCGTCGGCGAAAATGCCGGGCCAGGGATCGAAGGCGCGGAACCTGTTGTAGATCGACGCGGTCGTGTCGCTCCAGTCGATCGCGCCTTCGCTCTTCTCGATCTTCGGCGCGTAGGTCGCGGCGTCGTGATCCTGCGGCGTTCCTTCGGGCATCGCTCCGAGCACGCGCAGCAACGCCTCGGCGCCGATTCTCGACAAGCGATATGCGAGTGACGGCGTCCGTTCGTCGGGACTGATTTCCGTCGTCTCGATCGCCAGCATCGCGCCGTGATCGAGCTCCTCGTCGACGCGCATGATCGTGACGCCGGTGGTCGTCTCGCCATGTTCGATCGCGCGCTGAATCGGCGCCGCGCCGCGGTACTTCGGCAGGATCGATGCGTGAACGTTGATGAATCCGTTTGTGGGAATCGTCAGCAGATTCGGCGGTAGGATTTTTCCATACGCGACGACGATCCCTGCATCCGGCTTGAGCGCGGCGATGGAGCCGAGGAACTCGTCATTGCGAATTCGCGGCGGTTGGGCGAGTGGCAATCCCATTTCACGCGCCTTCACCGCCACCGCCGGCGCCTGCATCTTCATCCCGCGCCCGGCCGGCTTGTCCGGCTGCGCCACGACGAGCGCGATCTCGTGCTCGCGCGCAAGCGCTTCGAGCGTGGGAACCGCGAATTCTGGCGTGCCGAAGAAGACCAGGCGCAAGTGCACGATTGTAAAGGCGTTATCACCACGAAGACACAAAGAGCACAAAGGGGTTTTCTTTGTGTCCTTTGTGCCTTTGTGGTGAAAAGCTTTTAGGTATGCGTCGTCGTGGGCGCCTGGTTGCCGAGCTTCTCGTTCGGCGCGGTGCCCGACGCGGGCTGTTTCGTGATGTTGGCGCCCTCGGCGCCTTTGCTCGGCTCGGGGGCGGCGCCGCGCATGCCGTTTGCGGTCGGTGTCTGTGCCGACGAGGTCGGCGGATGCCGCATCGCCGGCGGCGCGTTCTGGTAGTCGCGCGGCACTTTTTCGCCGCGGCAGGCGCTCAACAACAGCAGGACGGAGGCGGCAATGATCGTGATGCGCATCGCTACGGATGAGGTTCAAGGAAGGTGCCATACAATCGCCCGCATGCGAAAAATCATGCTGGTTGTGACCGTAATCGCCGCGTTTGCCTTCCCCGCCGCGGCCCAGCTCAGCGAGGGCGATCAGCATTGGAATGCGCGTGCCGAGGGGCATGTGGGCGGCCATGCGAAAGCGGCGCAGATCGATGCCGCCATCGCCGCGTATCAGAAGGCGATCGCGCAGGATCCAAACAACCTCGAAGCGCGCTGGAAACTGCTGCGCGCGATGCGGTTCAAAGGCGCATACGTCGCGACGACGGTCGATGAGAAAAAGAACGTCTACGGCGCTGCGAAAACCGCCGGCGAGAGCGCGCTGGCGGTCATCAATCGCCTGCTGGCGGCGAAGGGCGTCAAAGCAGATGCCGCTGAAAAACAGATCGCCGATGGCGCGCGGCCGATCCCTGGCGCGGGCGAAGTCTTCTTCTGGGATTCGGTGAACTGGGGCGAGTGGGCGCTGGCATACGGCAAGATGGCCGCGGTCCGCCAGGGTGCGGCTGACCGCATCCGACGTGAAGCGACGATCGCCATGCTGGTCAATCCAAAAATGGACGGAGGCGGTCCGCAGCGCGTCCTCGGGCGCCTTCACGATATGACGCCGCACGTCCCATTTCTCACCGGCTGGGCGTCGAGCAACGAGGCCGTGCGGTTCCTCAGGGAGTCGTACAAGCTCGACCCGACGAACAAGATCACGCGCGTTTTTCTGGCGGATGCGCTGGTATCGAACAGCAGCAAAAATGCGCCCGAAGCGATCCGCATCCTGCAGGACGTGATCAATTCACCGAACGATCCGGCCTATGAGGTCGAAAGCGCGAAAGCGCAAGAGGATGCGAAGGCGATGCTGCACTAGTGGATTAGTGGATTAGTGGATTAGTAGATCAGGCCATGACCGCTCCCCTGATCTACTGATCCACTGATCTACTGATCTACTAATCCACTATCTCGCGATTGCCGGCAGGAACTGCGAGTCGCCGACGTCGTTGACGATGCTGACGTAGGCGACGCCTGTGCCGGCGGTCATCGTTACGTGAATTGCCGTTGTCTCGTCGATTGAAACGCCGAGGGTTTTCTCGATGTCGGCGATCATCCTCGACGCGTCTTCACCGAGGCCTTCTTCGAACGGTTTGCCGATCAGCTGGCCGGTGCGCGTGCGGACGGTGAGGCGGAAAGTGGCGGGGATCTTTCCGACGTTGACGATGCCGAGGTTGATGCGGCGCTGCGTGCCGCCGGGGATGCCGACGATGGTGAGGTCGTCATTGTCGGTTCCGGCGGTGGCGGAGTCGCGCATCGACAGCGGCGCGTCGACGGAACCTTGCGCGCTGCGCGCGGCGTCGTAGGTCTTGAGCAGCGCGACCGGCGCGGTCTTGCCGCGGTATTCGATCCAGAGCACGCCGCTTCCTTCCGGCGCGCCGAAGAGCGATTTGACGACGTCTTCCCAGCGCAGGCTCTGGCCGCCGAGGATCGTGACGGCGCGGTCGATGCGCACGTCGCCGGCGACGTAGCGCAGGCCGAGCGGCATGCGCTCTTTGAGCGGATTGTGCACGGTGAGATCGCTCTGCCAGTGCGCGCCGTTCGCGCCGGGAAGGCTGCCGGCAGACGGGAAGACGACGCGCGAACGCTCGCCGATCGCGCCGAGCTCTTCCAGCGTGGGGATGCGGATGCGCGCAAGGTAGCCGGCCAGATTGAGCGGCGGCGAATCGGTTTTCCGTCGCCAGATTTCGACGCCTCGGGTCGATCGCGCGTAGGCGTAGTGATCGTCGATGTACGCGGCCACGGCCTGCGCGCGAATGGAGTTGTCGATGCCGTCGAAAACGTCGAACTCCTGCGGCGAATGACGGATGACCAACGGCGGCCTTGTCTTCTCCAATGCCCGGATCGTTTCGATCTGGTACTCGCGCGGCGAGAGGATCGGCACCTGGTAGAAGCGCGTCGGATTCGGCCGGTCGCAGAAAAAGTAGAGGGCCGGTTGATTGGAAAAATCGAAGATCGGCTGTCCCGGTTTGCTCAGCTCGTCGACGACACCCTTCACCCCTTCGACCCGGCTTCGAATCTCCTCGGCGGCTGGATCGATCCAGCCGATGCGGCTCACGCGGCCGAGGTAATGCGTCATGTCGTCGAGGCGCAGGTTGGCGATGTCGGGAACCCACAGCATCACCGCCAGCAGCGGGACCACGATGGCCGTGGCCAGGATGACGAATGCCTGTTCGGCGCGGTCGCGCGTGTGCCACACGTGCGCGGTGGCGCGGCCGAGGAGCACGAGCAGGATCAGGATCATCGGGCCGATCAGGAACGCGGAAAAGTACTGATGCGGGAAGTCGGCGCGGCCGAGCGCGCTGCGCTGCGTGAGGATGGCGAAAGCGGTGAGGACGGCCAGCGAGACGTCGAGCGCGTCGCTGCGGCGCGTGACGGCGCGCTGCACGAGCACGATCAGCGCGATGCCGATCACGAGCGGGTTGAGGATGAATCGGAAGTGCTCGAAGAGGACGAAGTCCGCCAGCGTGTGCAGGTTCAGATTGCTGCGGAAGGTCGTGGTCATGTCCGGAAACGGCAGCGACCAGACGGCATCGATGATCCGCGGGATGGCCACGAATGACGTCTCGAAGAATGCGCCGATCGCGCCGCGAACGCCGAGGTAGATGAGGAAGGGAGTCGCGCCGATGGCGATGCCGGCGACGAACGAAATCAGCGGAGCGACGACCGCTTTCGCGCGGCGCGCCAGGAAACCTGATCCGATCAGCGCGAGAACGCCTCCACCGGCGGAGTAGAGGCCGATGTCGAGGCTGTAGAAAAGCGTCACGCCCGCCGCGGCACCGCTGAACAGCGCCAGCCATTTCGAATTGCGGCGGAGCGCGCCGATGAGCAGCGCGATCGAGACGATTTCGAGCAGCGCGCGCTCGTTGTCGACGGTCGTCACCGCGCCGAGGAGGATCGAGAGCATGGCCAGCGGGATGGAGTCGAAGATGACCATGCCGAGATACCAGAGCGTGGCCACGGCGACGGATCCGAGGACGACGGGGCGCAGGAGGACGACGTTCACGTCGCGTCCGAAGAGCTGCATGAGCCAGGTATCGAGCAGGCCGTCTTCGAGCAGGCCGTGCAGCGCGAAAACGTCGCGGAACGGGACTTTGCCGCGCAGCAGATCGGAGGCGGGGCCGAGCGATTCGCCGCGGTGAAAGAGATCAATCCACTGCGTCAGCGACGCGGTCGACGCATAGCTGATGCAGAAGAGCAGAAACGGGAGGATGGCGAACGCGATGAGGTTGCGGACGTGGCGGCCGTCGACCGCGTCGCGCTTCATGAGCATCAACGGCAGCGCGATCAGCATCATCACGCCGGCGATGGAGATGGCGGTGCTGCCCGGAACGAACAGGATCGCCAGCGGCGGCAGGATGACCAGCGGCAACGCGGCGATGGCGATCCGCTGCAATGCCGCCTCGGTGGTCAGATCGGATGTGAACGCGGCGATGCGCGCCACGAGCAGAAAGGCCAGCCAGAAGAGGGCGATGAAGAAGGCGATGAAGGCGATCTCGAGAAAGAGCGTCGGGATGTGCGCGATCCGCTTGCCGACCGCGATGTAACGGAAGAGGATCCACGCCAGCGCCTCGACGGCGATGAGCGCGTGAAACGGCTCCATCTCCGCCACGAACAATCGCCGCACCCACATCCGCCGCTGCCACGTGATCACGGCGCGCGGCAGAAGCTGCGAAATGGCGACCGGGATCAGCACCGGCCAGGCGGGCTTAAACGTGGTCAGGTAGAGAAACGGCGCGAGAAAGAACGGCGCGACAAAAAGAAGCGAGACGAGGTTGCGGACGCCGTCGCCGTCGACAGCATTTCTTAGCCGTTCGTTCTCACGAATTCCGAGGCGGAAAAGCGGGATGGTCGCGGCGGGTGTGATGAGAAAGAAAAGCAGCACGGTGAGGTAGTCGCGCAGCTTCGACGCGTTCTCGACGGTGACGCGTCCGACCGCGACATGCGGCGTGGGCGGGACGCCGCGCAGCAGCAGCGTGGCCGCGAGAAAGAGTCCCGCCGCGAAGCAGAACGCCGCCAGCCACAGGAGCGAGCGGATGACGCCCGCGGCGAGGTCGCTTCGCTCCTGCTCGATCACGCGCGGGAGTATATGTTTGTCATCCTGAGCCGCCGAAGCCACGAAGCCGCATAGCGGCGAGATGGCGCAGGACGGCGAAGGATCTCAAGATGCGCGACCTGCGTTGAATCCCACGGGTTCAGCCGGAGTTGCGCATCTTGAACTACTAACCCATCGATTCTTCGCGCGCCGCGAAGATTTTCTTGATGGTTCTCTCGCCAATGGCGACACACGTAGCGCCGGCGGCTCGCCGGCTGTACCGCCAGCGGCTCGCTGGCAGGTCTCGCGATGACGTTTGCCGCCGAGCCGGCGGCGGTACAGCCAGCGAGCCGCTGGCGCTACGCGCGTCGCACTT
>Ga0157375_10000091_pt1 | contig 90894 bp, 88 predicted proteins | sample M35metaG_FD_115311 | JGI IMG/M metagenome (GOLD analysis project Ga0157375, IMG submission 115311) | Miscanthus rhizosphere microbial communities from Kellogg Biological Station, Michigan, USA - M3-5 metaG | ecosystem: Host-associated > Plants > Roots > Rhizosphere > Soil | place: USA: Michigan... | reverse complement strand
TCGAACCCCGATTGAGCGGTTCAGAGCCGCTTGTCCTACCATTGAACGATCTCCCAGGATTGCGGCAGGGCGTGGATGCTACACGGCGCGAAACGCATCGGTCAACATCCTCATTCCGGCTTCGGCCACCCGGCCTCCGCGCCGTTTCGTGCGACAATCGCCGGGCGAGGATGAGATCGTGTTACCCGAAGTTTTCGAGTGTCCGCAGTGCCAGCGGCAGTTTGTCTTCGAGCTCGTCGAGAACAGCGACGACCGCTCGATCTACTGCCCGCAGTGCAAGCGCTACCTCGGCGAGAAGGACCTCAACTTCATCCTCATCTCCGAGATCGAAGAGCTGACCGAGCGCCTGCGCTTCGAGCGCGAACGGCTGGAGAAGGACGAAGCGGTCTACTCCATGTCCGACTGCGACGCCGAGTTGAAACTCTACGGCACCGAGGTCCACAAGATCGTGCACATTCTGCGGAAAGCGGTCGCGGAGCTGGACGCGCTGAAGGAACAGTACCGGTAAAGCAGGGACGATGGACGAGAGGTTAGAAAAGTTCCTCACTCCTCGTCCGTGCCTCTTCTCCCTCGTTCCTGCTTCACCTCCCTGCCTCACCAAAGCAAAACCGTGTGCTTGGCCAGGTAGTACCAGAGGCTGGCGGACGTCAGCAGCGTGAACCAGCGCGCGGACGGGTACGACGGGATGATCAGGGCGGCGCTGACGACGAAGAGGTCGGCGAAGATGCGCAGGAAGCCGAAGTCCTCCATCCAGATCGTGTGCGGCAGGATCGAGAAGATCGCCAGGTAGCCGAGCCAAGCCAGACGCCACTCCAGCGGCGCGCGCGAACGGCGCCACACCAGCACGATGGTGATGACCACCGCGGCCAGAAACAGGCTTTCGAGGAAGTAGAGACGCTCGAGGTGATCGCGGCGGTAGGAGGCCGCGGCCAGGAAGCGGGCGAATTCGACGAACGGCAGTTCCCGCTTCGGCGCGCCGGCGCGGAGCGGTGAAACGCCCCATCGAAAGGCCAGGAAGATCTGCCAGGCCGTGTAGACGATGATCGGAATGGCGAAGGAGACGACCGCAATCCGCCGCTCGCGCCGCATCAGTTTTTCGATCAACCACGCCGCGCCCAGTGCAACGGCGAGCAGCAGCGTCGTCTCCCGCGTCAGAACCGCGCAGGTCAGCAGAATCGCAGCCGCCGCGTTTCGCCGCGATGCGATGGCCCAGATCGCGCCCATGGCGAACATCGCCGCGACGATCTCGGCAAGATCGCGCGAGAACGTCAGCACGAAACCGGGATAGAGCGGGACGATCACGCCCCACATCGCGTTCAGTCCGAATCGCTTGGCGAAGGCTCCGGCGAAGGCCGCCATCACCGCCGCTGCCAGGATGTTCACCGCCACCAGCAACGCCGGAATCCAGGCGATGCGACCGAGCGACAACATCCACACGATCAGCGGATAGACGATCCGCTGCTGCCGGTACGGCGGGTTGTCGAGCCGGATCCCGTGCGCCTTCTGCTCGCTGCTGAAGGGGTTGATGGCCAGCCGGTAGAACGTCAGCCCGTCGTAGCCGCCGATGTTCGGAATCACCGTCAATCCCGCGGGCACCTTCGAGGCGTCGACGTTTTCTCCGCCGGCGATCACGAAGAGGGAGACGTCGCCGCCACGCGTCTTCAGTAGCAACACGAAAAAGGTGATGTAGCAGATGCCGATGACGACCGCCGGCAGAAGCGGTGAGCGGATCCATCGCGGCGTCTTCATCGCGGAGGATTATCTGCTTTGTCAACCTGAAGCCGGCGAAGGGCGGCTAGTCGAAGCCATGGAGCCGAACGCGGTCGCTCGACGCTCAGGATGACAGGGGTGACCGTAACTTTTCTCCCTCCCGGCGGTTTAATGAGCGATTCATGAATCCCGCGGACGAAACGCACGAGCGGCTGCTGATCGAAGCGGCGCAAAAGGACCCGAACCGGTTCGCGGAGTTGTACGAGGAGAACTTCGGGCGGGTGTGGGCGTTCGTGATCCGGCGCGTACGCGATCGATCCGTCGCGCAGGACATCACCTCGGAGGTTTTTCATCAGGCGCTGGCGAATGTGAAGAAGTTCGAGTGGCAAGGCCTTCCGTTCGCGGCTTGGCTGTTTCGGATCGCCGCGAATGCCATCTCGGATCACTTCACACGAACGGCGCGCGAGCAGCAACGCGGCGAGAAAGAGGAGACGGCCGCGCCTCGCGAGATGGAGACCATCGAGCGCCGCGCTTCACTCTACAAAGTCGTCGATCGCCTTCCGGTCGATCAACGGCGCGTGCTGGTGATGCGATTCGGCGAGGAGCGCAGCATCCGCGAGATCGCCTCGGCAATCGGCCGGAGCGAGGGAGCGGTCAAACAACTTCAATGGCGAGGCCTGCAAACGTTGCGGACCTCAATGGGCGGAAACCATGGCTGAGCGCGATCTCATCGAACGGCTCGACGACGCAATCGAGTCCATCCTGGCCGGCCGGCGGGATGGACTGGCGCTCGCCGATCCCGAGCTGGCCACGCTGCTGGTCGTCGCGGACGACCTCTGCGATCTGCCCGACCCGAATTTCCGATCGAAACTGAAAGCGGAGCTGATGCCCGCACTGGAGAACGACATGACCACGATGACCGAGGAACCAACGAAGACCAGCACGGCCACGATCACACCCTACCTGCTCGCCAACGGGGCCGACGACTTGATTGCCTTCATGCAGGACGCGCTTGGTGCCGAGCTGCAGGCGCGCCATCCGGCGCCGGACGGCCGCGTGATGCACGCGGAGCTGCGCATCGGCAATGCCACGATCGAGCTGGGTGATCCCGGCGATGCCTACGAACCGTTCGGAAGCGCGCTGCATCTCTACATCGACGACATCGACGGCGTGTATGCGCGCGCTCTCGCCGCCGGGGCCACATCGACCCATCCTCCGACCGACCAGCAGTACGGCGATCGCGAGGCCGGAGTGAAGGATCGCTGGGGCAACGTCTGGTACATGGCCACCCATCAGGAGGACGTGTCGGAGGAAGAGTTCCAGAGGCGCCTGGCCGGCGGCGGGGGCAAGCCGCACAAGGAGCCGGGCATCGGTCCGCGTCCCGAAGGCTACTCCACGATCACGCCGTACCTGCATGCGAAAGGAGCGCGATCTCTCATCGCATTCATGGAGAACGCGTTCGGCGCGAAGGTCGAGCATCTGACGGAGATGCCGGGCCGCGAAGTTGCCCATGCCGGAATTCGCGTCGGAGACTCGATGATCGAGATCGGCGAAGCGCGTGAAAGCACGGGGACGATGCGGGCTGCCATCCACCTGCACGTGCCCGACGCCGACGCCACCTACGAGCGCGCCCTCCGTGCCGGCGCAAGATCCGTCGCTCCGCCGGAAGACAAACCCTACGGCGAGCGCGCGGCGTTCGTCATCGATCCATTCGACAATCACTGGTACATCGCCACTTTGAAATAGTCGCCTATCGACGACGAAGTAACGGCCGGCCTGAAACCCGCCTCGTCCCTGTCCGTAGCAACAGCGACAAAACAGGGACGAGGTGTGTTCATGCGGATGACGAAGGTGGCAGTAGCAGTGGTCGTGTTGGCGCTCGCAGCGAGCGCTGGTCTCGCGCAGTCGAAAGAGCGCGCGGACATTCCGGAGCAGGCGAAGTGGCGGCTGACCGATCTCTATCCCAGCGATGACGCCTGGCGCGCGGCGAAGGATAGGTTCGTCGCCCGTGTCCCCGAGGCGAAGAATCTCAAGGGGACGCTCGGCAAATCGGCGGTACAGCTCGCGGCCGGACTGACGCTCCTCAGCGATCTCAACAAAGACTTCGGCCGCCTCTACGTCTACGCCGGGCTGACGTCCGACCAGGACACGCGCGACACCAAGTACCGCGCCATGAAGCAGGAGATGGATCAGCTCGGATCGTCGTTCGGCTCCGACACCTCCTTCGTCGAGCCGGAGATTCTGAAGATCGATCGCGCCACCATCGATGGATACATCGCCAAAGAACCGAAGCTGGCGCCGTACACCTTCTACCTGCACGATCTCCTGCGCCGGCAGGCGCACACGCTCTCCGAACCGGAAGAGAAGATCATCGCCGACGCCGGGCTGATGTCGTCCGCGCCGAGCGATGTCTACGGCGTCTTCACCAACGCCGACTTCCCCTTCCCCACCGTCACCTTGTCAGACGGCACATCGCGCAAGCTCGACCTGGCCACCTTCTCCGTTTCGCGCTCGCTTCCGAATCGCGAGGATCGCAAGAAGGTCTTCGAAGCGTTCTTCGGCGCGCTCGGCGACTACCGCGGAACGATCGGCACGGCGCTCAATGCCGAAGTTCAGAAGGATCTGTTCTACCAACGCGCCCGGAAGTATCCGACGACGCTCGAAGCCTCGCTCGACACCGACACGATTCCGACCTCGGTCTACACGAAGCTGATCGAGGGCGTGAACGCCAACCTGCCGACGTTCCACCGTTACCTCAATCTTCGCAAGCGGATGACCGGCATCAACGATCTGCACTACTCCGATCTCTACGCGCCGCTGGTGGCCAACGTCAAACTCGAGTACTCGCTCGACGAGACCAAGAAGAACATTCTCGGCGCCCTCGCGCCCCTCGGCACCGGCTACACCAGCGTGATCGAGCGCGCCTTCAATGACCGCTGGATCGATCTCTATCCGAACGCCGGCAAGCGCACCGGCGCGTATTCGAACGGCGGCGCGTACGACGTGCACCCGTACATGCTCATCAACTACAACGGCCGCTACGACGACATGAGCACGGTGGCGCACGAGCTCGGCCACACGATGCAGAGCTACTTCTCGAACAAGACCCAGCCCTTCCCCACCGCCGGCTATCCGATTTTCGTGGCCGAGGTGGCCTCGACGTTCAATGAAGCACTGCTGAACGACTACATGCTCAAGCAGATCAAGGACCCGGCCACGCGCCTCTCGCTCCTCGGCAACTACCTCGAGGGGATGAAGGGAACCGTCTTCCGCCAGACGCAGTTCGCCGAGTTCGAACTGCGCATTCACGAAGCCGCGGAGAAAGGCGAACCGCTGACCGGCGATACGTTCGACCAGATGTACCTCGACATCGTCAAGCGCTACTACGGCCACGACAAGGGCGTCTGCATCATCGACGACGTGATCAAGCACGAGTGGGCCTACATCCCGCACTTCTACCGGACTTACTACGTCTATCAGTACGCGACGTCCGCCACCGCCTCGGCCGCACTTTCGGAGAAGGTGCTCTCCGGCGACGCCGCCGCCACGAAGCGCTACCTGGCCTTCCTCTCCGCCGGCGGCTCGAAGTACCCGATCGATCTGCTGAAGGACGCCGGCGTCGACATGACCACATCCGAGCCGCTCGACCTGACGATGAAGAAGATGAATCGGGTGATGGACGAGATGGAAGCGATTCTCAAGCAGATGGGGAAGTGACGTAGGTCGGACTCTCCAGTCCGACCTCTTTTGAATACTCCTCGTCACTGAAGTTTCAGACCACGGTCAACTGAGAGTCCGACCCACGTTTGCCGCCCTTATCCCGGGAACCTTCCCCGTCCTCCCATCCCGCCGCGGCCGCGACGGCCGTAGCCGCCTTGATTGTTGCGGTCGGGGCGATTGCGGGAAGCGATGGCCTGTTGCAAGGCCTGCCACTGCGTCTGCGTCAGGATCGTGCGCTCGGCGGCGAGCAGCTGGAGGCGATGATCGAAGAGTGCGTCGCGAACGCCGCGGAAGCGCTGGCCGGCGCCGGTGATGTCGGCGGCGGACGGCTGGCTGGATTCGACCATTTCGCGCAGCTCGCGGGCGGACACCATGCTGTCGCGCTCGAGCCTGGCGATCTCGTCGCTCTGCTCGTGGCTGATGCGATCGAGCGACGCGATCTGATCGCTGGTCAGCGTCACGGCGAGGCTGATCTGCGGGTCGTGCCACCAATCGCCGGGCGGCATCATCTCCAGCCCGTCGGACGCGCCGCCGCCACCGGCGCGCTGGAAACCGCCTGCCCGAGGATTATCGGGGTAACTGCGCGGGCGGCGATCGGTGTCGTCCGTGTCGGAGGTGCAGGTGACCAACGTCAGCGTGATGATCGAGAGAAAGAGAGCGTGAGCGATTCGCATGCGCTTCATGGTTGCCACCTACGCCGCCGGTTGCAATCTGTTGAACCCGTAGTGAGCCCTTTGTCTTAGAATCGTTGCAGTCCACAAATCCGGCAAGAAAACGAGGTTTTTATGCGATCGACGATCGTCGCGATTCTCTCGCTGTTCATGGCCACCGCCGTGCTGGCGCAATGGGAGCCGCCCAACCAGCCGCCGCGCCCTCCCGACGACGGCGGCCCGCCCGGCGTCTACTTCGCGCACTCCTACTTCAAGGACAACCCGGACATGGCCGGCCTCGACGATCGGATCTCCGTTCACGTCCAGAACTTCGGCACGCTGCTGAAGAACGCCAACGGCAACTGCCAGGGCATCGTCCTCTTCCTCGAAGGGATGCCGATCAAGGACGACAAGGCCGAATCGTGCGATCCGGTGGCCGGCCACGTGCGCTATCGCCTCCTGCGGACGAAGAATGACGACGCCGCCTGGCACACGCTCCTCGGCAGCCCTCCCGGCTACGCCCACCGGATCGGCATCAGCGTCGGATCCGACCAGCAGTTCTCGATCCCGAGCACGGCCACGTTCATGCTGGAGATCATCCCCCACACGCAGTTCCTCTTCTTCCTGGTCCTGGTCACCCTGTCGCTGGCCATCTTCATGTATCTCTGCCGGACGACCAGCCTCATTCGCAGCGGCACGCATCCGGTGTCCCACCAGCGGCCCTACTCGCTGTCGCTCTTCCAGATGTCGTTCTGGTTTTTCCTGGTGATCGCGTCCTACGTCTTCGTCTGGCTGATCACCGACGAGCTGGATACGATCACCGACTCGGTCCTGGCGCTGATCGGGATCGGCGCGGCCACAGCCCTCGGCGCGGCTCTGATCGACAGGAGCAAGACCGCCCCCGCGCCGGAGGAGCCGGGCGGAACGACGCGCGGTTTCCTCAACGACGTGATGAGCGACCCGACCGGCGTCAGCCTGCACCGCTTCCAGATGTTCGTCTGGACGCTGGTGCTGGGCGTGATCTTCATCGGCTCGGTCTACAAGAACCTGCAAATGCCGCAGTTCAGCGCCACGCTCCTCGGCCTGATGGGAATCAGCTCCGGCACGTACCTCGGCTTCAAAGTTCCGGAGAAGCAGTCGAGCGACACCCCGCCCGGTGCGACGACGCCGGAACCGGAGAAACCGGCGTAGCCGTCAACGGCGGACAAACGTAGGTCGGACTCTCAGTCCGACCTACGTTGCGCCGCTACGAATCCAGCAACCGTAGGATCGCCGTCAACTCCCGCTTCACATCCCCGAGCGCTTTCGATACGCCGTGCGACGTTGGCGGCGAGGCGGGAACCGGCTCGACCGGCGGCGAGGCCAGCTCCAGGTCGAGCTTCTTCTTCGCCCCGGCGATGGTGAATCCCTCCGAGTAGAGCAGCTGTTTGATGCGGAGGATGATGTCGATCTCGCGGCGGTTGTAGAGGCGCTGACCGCCGCCGCTCTTGTTCGGCGCCAGCGGCGGAAACTCCGTCTCCCAGTACCGCAACACGTACGGCTGCACCTCGGCGATCTTGCAGACCTCCCCGATCTTGTACAGCCGCCCTTCGTCGTCAGCAGGCATTGCGTCGATTATAGGAGCCTATCTGCGGCCTTGGGGGTCAGGTCTAAAGTCTAAAGTAACCGGCCGTGTGGCACTTTAGACTTTAGACCTGACCCCATTCGGGACGACCGGCAACGCGTGAAGCGCAGCTACTCGCTGCCAAACGCTACCGCGCCCGCGCCGTCGGTTTCGATCTTGCCGTCGATCTCGTTGAACAGACCGACCGCGGCGGCGAAGACGTCGTCGACGGTGATCTCGTTCATGCAGCCGTGGTGCATCAGCGGGCATTCGCGTTTGTAGCAGGGCTGGCAGGCGAACGGTTTGCGAACGACACGCGACGCGCCCGGAATCACCGTGCGATCGGGATCGGTCGGCCCGAAAATCGACACCGAGGGAACGGCAAGTGCGGTTGCCAGGTGAAGCGGGCCGCTGTCGTTCGTCACGACGACAGAACAGTGCGAGATCGCGGCGGCGAGATGCAGCACGTCGCCCTCGTCGCCGATGATCGGCAGGCCGCCGGTTGCGGCGGAAATCGTGTCCGCCTGATGCCGCTCGCCGGGACTTGTCAGCAGCACCACCGAGAAACCGGCGCCGCGCAGCCGCTGGGCCAGCTCGCCGTAACGATCGTCGCCCCAATGCTTGGCGCGACCGTAAAGACCGCCGGCGTGCAGGCCGAACAGCGGCTCGTCGAGACGGACGCCGGCGTCGCGCAGCAGCCGTCCGGCGCGCTCGCGGATGTGCAGCGGGATGGCCATCGTCGGGATCTCGTCGACCACGCGCGGGGCATTCATCGCCGCGAGCAGCGTCGTGTAATCGTCCAGCTGATGCCCGCGCGACGGATCGCGTCGCACGCCGTGCGTCAGCAGCATGCCGCGCGCGTCGGTGGCGTAGCCCCAGCGCTCGCCGATGCCGGCGGCGAAGGCCACCATCGCCGCGCGAAACGAATTCGGCAGGATCACCGCGCGGCGGAAGCGTCCCGCCTTCAGCAGCCGGATGCGCTCGCGCGTATCGCCGTTCCAGGGAATGACGTTGCGGAAGATGCCGGCCGAGGCCAGCAGCGAGGCGATGTGGCGCGGCGCGGCAACGGTGATTCCCCCTTCGCTGCGGAAGCGGTGGTGGAGCGCCCGGTACGTGGGAAGCGCGAGGACGTTGTCCCCGACCCAATTGAGGCCGACTACGACGGTTTCACAGGTCATCTGCTGTTTCGACTTCGATCTCACCCGACGCGTTCCCCTTCCAGCGGTCGTGCATCCACAACCATAACTCCGGACGATCCGCGATACGGCGGGAAATCACGTCATTGATGCGCCTCGTCAGCGCCTCGGCGTTTTTCTCGTCCTCGCCCAATTGCTCGATTCGGATCGGTTCCTCAAACTCCAGGTAGTGCCCGGATTCGTCCGGAATGCAAAAACCGAACACAATCTCTGACTCCTGGCGCAACGCCAGTTTCGCCGGGGCATCGGTGGTCCATGCCGGACGCCCCAGAAAGGGGACCAGGATTCCTTCCCGCGGCTGCACGGCCTGGTCGGGAAGCAGGACGATGGCGCCCTTCCGCGCCAGCGTTTTCAGCAGGACGCGCGCGGCACGTTTGCGATCGACTACCTCCGCCCCGGTTCGCGCGCGCAGGGCGACGAGATCGCGCTCGAGGAGCTCGTTATCGAGCGGCCGGGCCACGGTGCTGACGTTTTTCACCAGCGCCATGATGGCCAGCCCGGCGATTTCCCAGGCACCGTAGTGCGCGCTGAGGAAGATGACCCCGCGGCCCCGTGCGATGGCCTCTTCGACCAGCTCCCCATTGATGAACGGGCAACGCGACGGCACCTCCTCGATCGGGACGTGCTGCATCTGGATGGTGGCAAGCGCCTCGCGACCGAAATGACGCCAGCACTCATCGGCGATCCGCCGGCGCTCGGCCTCGCTCTTCTCCGGAAAGGTCGCCCGGAGGTTGCGCATGGCCAGGCGGTCGCGCCCGCGAAGAACAAGACGCCCGAGGTTGCCGAGCCGCGATCCCCAGCGGTTGAGCGATTCGTTGGACGCCGAGCGGACGGCGCGGGCAACGGCGCGATACAAAACGTATTCGACACGCTGCAAAAGCGCGTTCTTGCGGCGGCGGCTCATGGTGTTCGTAGTGTCAGTGGCCAGTTGTCAGTGGTCAGTGTTCGGTGGCCAGCCCGAGAAGCTTCTGACCACTGACAGCTGGCCACTGACCACTAATCCACTCCACTGATTCTCTCTGCGATCGCCTCGAGAATTTCGGGCTCGACGATCATCTCAGCGGCGATGGGGATGATGTCACGGTCGTCGATTTTGACCGCGTCTTTTTCGGTGGTGACGATGGCCGCGTCGCCGGCGGCTTTTTTGATCGCGGCAAGATCGGCGGCGGTGTAGCGATGGTGATCGCGGAAGCTCATCGTGCCGGCGATGGTCAGCCCGAAGTTGCGCAACGAGTCGAAGAACTGCTCGTTGTTGGCCAGGCCGGCGAAGGCGAAGATCCGCTTCGATCGCAATTCCTCGGGCACGACGATTCGCAGGTTGCGTTGGATGACGAAGTCGGCGTCCGCTAGCGCGGAACGTCCTTCGCGCATCATGCCGCCGGCGGTGTCGATGACGACGTCGACGTCGCGGGCGAGATGAAGATGCTGGAAGCCGTCGTCGAGCACGAATAAATCGCAATCGTTCTGATTGAGAAACTGTATGGCATTATCGTGTCGTTTTGATCCTACGATTACGTCTATATTTTTCAGCTTGCTTTTGATCAGCACCGGCTCGTCGCCGAAGCGGGCGGCGTCGAGCGATGTGACCAGGCCGGAGACGTCGGCGGCACGGCCATAGCCGCGCGTCAGCACCGCCACGCGGAAGCCGCGCTTGATCAGGTAACGGGAGATGGCGATGACCGCCGGCGTCTTCCCCGCGCCGCCCGCGGCGAGGTTGCCGACCGAGATCACCGGCCGCGGCAGGCGCTTCGGCTTGAAGACGCCGCGCCGGTAGAGCGCGCGGTTTGCGCGGTTTACGCCGCGCCAGAGAAGCTCGAACGGTTTGAGGAGGATGTTCACGCCAGCAACTCGACGATGCGCGCGGCGGTACGCGCCGCCGCGCCGCGATTCTGTTCGACTGTTCGCCGCGCCCGCTCGCTCATGGCGCGATGGGCGTCTGAGTCGTCGAACATTCGCGCGGCGAAGGTGAAGACGCCGGCCGCATCGCGTGCTTCGATCGCACCGCCATCGCGCAGGAAGACCCGCGCGATCTCGCGGAAGTTGGACATGTGCGGCCCGAAACTGACCGGCACCCCGGCCGCCGCCGGCTCGATCGGATTGTGCCCGCCGGTGGGCACCAGGCTGCCGCCGATGAAGGCCGCGGTGGCGAAGCGATAGACCTTGGCCAGCTCGCCAAAGGTGTCGAGGAGCAGCACGTCTGCCGGTCCGTCATTCCACTCGCTGCGGCGGACGAAGCGGATGTTCGTCGCCGCCAGCAGATTGGCCACGATCGCGAACCGCTCCGGCTTGCGTGGCGCGATGATAACGAAGGCATCGTGTTCGGCGATGAAACGCTCCAGCTCCGGAATCAGCGCCTCATCCTCCCCCTCCATCGTCGACCCGAGGACCAGGACCTTGCGGGCTGCGATCAGCGACTCGAGTGTCGGGGCAATCGCCAGCGGCCGGTCGTCGGGCACGTAGTCGAACTTCACATTGCCGCTGGTCTCGACGATCGAATCCGGCGCGCCGATGGCGATGAAACGCTGGCGATCGGTCTCTTCGCGCGCCAGGATGCGGTCGTATTGCCGCAGAACCGGCGCCACGAACGGGCGGAGCAGACGATAGCGCGGGAAGGAACGATCGGAGATCCGCCCGTTCGCCAGCAGCAGGCGAAGCCCGCGCGCCCGCGAGAGCCGCGTGGCGTTCGGCCAGATCTCGGTCTCCATGGTGGCGAAGACGCGCGGACGATGCTGCCCGAGAAAGCGCTTCACGCTCGACGCGAAATCGAACGGAAAGTAGGTCACGGTCGCCTCGGGGAACAGCCGCCGCGCCTGCGCCTGCCCGGTGATCGTCGTGGTGGTGACGACGATCGTCGTCCCCGGCCGCTGCCGCAGGATCTCGTCCACCACCGGCCGCGCCGCCAGCGTTTCGCCGACCGAGACCGCATGAATCCAGAGATCGTGCGCCGCCGCCGGCGTGCGATAGAACCCCATCCGCTCGGGGAAATTGGCCAGGTACTTTCCGCGCAGCATGCCGGTGACCAGAAAGTACGGCAGCGCCAGAATCAGCACGAGGTAAAGCAGCACCTCGTAGAGGACGAACATGGCGGGCATGATAGCCCTGGGAGCGCGGGCGTCCCGCCCGCAGTTTGTGCAAGATCCTGCCGAGAACTGCGGGCGGGACGCCCGCGCTCCCAGGTCAGCTCGTAGTGGTGGGCGGCGGCGCGGTTTCGGTCTCCGTGGGCGGCGGCGCGGTATCGGTGGTGGGAGGCGCCGGCTCCGGAGTGGCCGTATCCGTCGGCGGCGCCTGCTCCAGCGCCGTGTCGGTCGTTGCCGTCGTCTCCGTCGTCGTCGGTGCGGCCGGCTCGGGCTTCTTCTCCGTCAGCACTTCCTTCTCGAAGAGATAGCCCCAGCGCTTCATCCGCGAGAGGACCATGCGCTGGCGGAAGCGCAGCCGTTTGTTCGGTGATGCGGGACTCATGATCCGCGGATTCGGCAGGCAGCCCGCGAGCAGCGCGGCCTGCGAGGGCGACAGCGCCGATGCCGGCACGTGAAAGTACGTCTGCGACGCCGCCTCGGCGCCGTAGACGCGCTCGCCCATTTCGACGACGTTGAGATAGAGCTCGAGGATGCGCTTCTTCGACAGGTGATTCTCCAGCGAGCGGGCGATGAAGTACTCCTTCACCTTCCGCAGCGGATTGCGCGACGGCGAGAGGTAGAGGTTCTTGGCCAGCTGCTGGGTGATGGTCGAGCCGCCGTGCGTCATCTTCTTGCGCGCCCAGTCCTTGCGGATCGCTTCCTGGAGCGCATCGACGTCGACGCCGCCGTGCTCGTAAAACGTATCGTCCTCGGCCACCAGCACCGCGCGCCGCAGGTACGGCGAGATGCGCGCGTACGGCACCCAGCGATAGTCGATGGCGTCGCTCTTTCCGGCGGCGCGCAGGTCGGCCTTGCGCTGCTCCATGAAGGCCGTGGTCGTTGGCGGATTCGTCGCCAGCGCGGCCACGTCGGGAAAGGTGATCCATTCGTACCCGGCAAGCAGGACGATGGCGATGACCAGGATCAGGAAGAGGCGGCGAAACACGGAGCGCCGATTCTATGATGACGCCATGACTCCCGTGATCGTCCTGACCACCGTCGGCGCCGATTTCGATCCGCGTCCGCTTGCCCGCGAGTTGGTCGAACAGCGGCTGGCCGCGTGCGTGAACATCGTCCCCGCGGTGACGTCGGTCTATCGCTGGCAGGGGCGCGTCGACGAAGAGGGCGAACAACTGCTGGTCATCAAGACCGTCGATACGAACGTCGGCGAGCTTCGCGCCGCGCTCTTTGCCCAACATCCCTACGACGTGCCGGAGTTCGTGGTGCTGCCGATCGCGTCGGCGTCAGAGGCGTACGGCGCCTGGCTTGTTGAATCGACGACGCGTTAACGCAACGATCACCAGCACGCCGAGCGTTGCAAACGAAATCGCCCGTCCTCGGGTGAATGACTCCGGCAGGTACTGAAGCCGAATGCGATGGTGTCCCTTCGGCACGAACACGCCGAGGAAGGCGTGATTGGCGAAACGGACCTCGACGCGGCGGTTGTCGATGTAGGCGCGCCATCCTTTCCACGCGGACTGCGACGCCACCACCCAACCGTCCGAAGCCATCTCCGCGTCGATGGAGAGGCTGTTGCCATCCTTGTGCAGCGCCAGCGTGCCGGGACCGTTCGGAACCTCGTGCGGCGTCATCTCCGGCGCCTCGATCCAGGCAAGATCCGCAAAGTCCGTCGCCAGCGACATCCCCTGCAGCACCGGCTCGCCTCGCCGCTCGTAACGGATGCGCCGCGGGACGAAGGCGCGCGGCAGAACGCGCCTGTTCTCGAACAGTTTCGCCGTCCGATCGCGCATCACTTCGCGCCAGCCCTCGGGCACAGTCACGCTGGTCGGGACGATGGCGTACTTGACGTTGAGAAACGAGAGAAACGGCCGCGCAAGATCGCCGATGGCATTGAACGAGACCGGCTGCGCGATCGACCAGAGCGGATAGGTGTCGGCCAGCCGGGCGAAGGTCATCGCCTCATAGCCGCGCGGATCTTCGAGCTGGTAGAGCGCCGCCGAGTCGGGGATGAGCACGAAGTGCGCGCCGGCGACCCGGAACGGCTCGGCGCTGTCCTTCGGAATCGCGCTGAGGATCGGAATCTTCGGATAGAACGCGCGCCGCGGCAGTGAGGGATAGATCGCACCGTCTTCGACGACGCGCTGCCCGAGGATGAGGATGAGGATGAGGATCAGCGGGAAGAAGCGAATTGGCGTCAACGAAAGGATGGCGATGACCGCCAGCGGCAACAGCTCCGCCAGCGCATTGATGCGAATCACATTCGGGTCGACACCGACACCCACCTCGTGCGCCCACACCGCGTACGTACCGGCGGCGAGCGCGATGGCGGCGATTGACGTGACCAGCGCCAAACGCCGCACAACGTAGGTCGGACTCTCCAGTCCGACTGGCTGACCAGCGGCTGTCAAACCGTCCACCGCCAGCCCCGCCAGAATCGACATCGCGCACGCCGCGGCAAACGCCAGCCGGTCATTGATTGCCATATCGAACAGCGGCAATCGATGCAATATATTGCTTATCGGCGGTGCGCTGAATGCTGCGCAGAGGCAGACCAGCGCCACGCCGAAGAAGAACCACGTCTCCTTGCGACGCCGGGCCACGACCAGCGCCGCAATCGCCAGCGTCAGGATGATGCTTCCCACCCGCGCCGACTGCGGATCCCACTCCGCGGTCGCCGAGCCGCGCCACGGCTGGCCGCCCCAGAACGGAAAAAGCATCATCGCCGCGCGCTGCTGAATGTGCACCGGCATGAACGGAATCGGCATCGCCCGCATCTGCCGGCGCCCGTAAATCTCGACCGTCTGCTGCGACGCTTCCAGAAACGGAAGAAGGAAGATCGCCGTGAGAAGCAAAGCGATCACACCGGACGCGCAAGCAATGAGACCCCCCTGGGAGCGCGGGCGTCCCGCCCGCCGAGCTTGCGAGGCACTGAAATGGAGAACTGCGGGCGGGACGCCCGCGCTCCCAGGGAACACCATCTCGAAGAGGCCATACACAACTCCAACCGCCGTCACGTGCAGCAACGACTCCGGGTGCCCGGCGAGCACCAGCAGCGTCAACGCCATCGTCAGGATCACGCCGCCGCGCACGCTCGCCTCGCGCACCACCAGTCGGACGGCGAAAAAAATCAGCGGCAGGAATGCCCATGCCCGCGCCAGCGGCCAGCCGGCGAAGAAAGCCATGTTCCCGCTGAACATCCAGCCGGCAGCCGCCACCAGCGCCGCCAGCTCGCTGGTGCCGAGGAAGCGGAGGAAGACGAAGGCGCCAAAGCCGGCCAGGAAAAAGGTCATCGCCGCGGCGAAGGTCAGGCCCGGCGCCAGCGGAATCAGCATCCCGATGAGATTGAATGGATCGTACGGAGCCGGCTGCGCCGCCGCGGCCAGGATGTCGCCACAGAGCATGAACGGATTCAGAAGCGGCCACTGCCCGTGCGCAATCGCCGTCCGCACCGCGCTCCGCCACGGGATGACCTGGCAGTAGAGATCGGAAAGCGTGGCGTTATGCGCCTTCGGGACGCCGAGCTCGGCCGCGTACGCGTTCAGCGGCTCCGACATGTACGGCAGATCGATCGGCGCGTAGACCCGCCCCGTGAGCAACGCCCGCCCCGTAAAGCAAAGAGGGAGAAGGACAAGCACGATCGCCGCCGTCCGCGACACCGGCTGCACGAACCGCCGCCACGCGACGATCGACCCGATCGTCGTAGCGAGATAAAGAAGGAGCGCCGCCAAGTCGCGGAGCTTTACGCGAACGCGCTGGGAGCGTCAAGTTTCCTACCCACAGTAGAGCGGGAAGAGGGGTCGGGGGAGAGGAGTTAGAGTTGCGGTTGCGTGGTCTCGCGGTTACGCGGTCTCGCGGTGGTTGATTTGGAAAGCGCTGTCTAGCCGATTCCAACACCGCGAGACCGCGAAACCCCGAGACCGCGCGACCCCCAACCCAACCATGGAATCCATCATCATCCGCGGTGCCCGCGAGCACAACCTCAAGAACATCGACGTCGTCGTTCCGCGCAACAAGTTCGTCGTCATCACCGGCGTCTCCGGATCGGGGAAATCGTCGCTGGCATTCGACACCATCTTCGCCGAAGGGCAGCGGCGCTACGTCGAATCGCTCAGCGCCTATGCCCGGCAGTTTCTCGAGCAAATGGAGAAGCCCGACGTCGACTCCATCGAAGGGCTCTCGCCGGCCATCTCCATCGAACAGCGCACCACCTCGCGCAACCCGCGCTCGACCGTCGGCACCGTCACCGAGATCTACGACTACCTGCGCCTGCTCTACGCATCGATCGGCGTGCCGCACTGCACCAACTGCGGCCAGGAGATCCGGCCGCAGACCATCCAGCAGATGGTCGACCGGCTGCTGCTGCTCCCCGCCGGCACGAAATTCACCATCCTCGCGCCGTACATCCGCGGCAAGAAGGGCGAGTACCGCAAGCAGATGCTGCAGATGGTGAAGGAAGGCTTCACCCGCGCCGTCGTCGACGGAAAGACCATCGAGCTGGCCGATCCGCCCACGCTCGACAAGCAGAAGAAGCACACCATCGACGTGGTCATCGACCGGCTGGTGGTCAAGGAAGGGATCCAGCAGCGACTGGCCGATTCGCTCGAAACGGCCACGCGCGTTTCCAAGGGGCTGGTCAAGATCCTCTATCAGGAAGACAACCGCGAGGAGCTGCTGTCGCAGGCCTACGCCTGCCCCGATTGCGGCGTTTCCATCGGCGAGATCACGCCGCGCCTCTTCTCCTTCAACTCCCCCTACGGCGCCTGCCCGCGTTGTTCCGGCCTCGGCGTTCTGCTTGAAGTCGACGAGACGAAGATCATCCCCGACTGGAACAAGTCGATCGAGGACGGCGCCATCGCCATCTGGAAAGAAGGCGCCGAGAACTGGCGCCTGCGCCAGATCCACACGCTGGCCAAACACTACAAATTCAAGATCGATGCGCCGTGGCACGCGCTGCCGGAGAAGGCCCGCCAGGTGATCCTTCACGGCTCGTCCGAGAAGATCAAATTCCAGTTCAGCGGCTCCGAGAGCACCTACTCGTACAGCGGCACGTACGAGGGAATCGTCCCGATGCTGACCCGCCGCTACAAGGAAACCGACAACGACGACATCCGCGAAGAGGTCGAGCGCTTCATGACCCCGATGGATTGCCCGGAGTGCAAAGGCCGGCGACTGAAACCGGAGGCGCTGGCGGTGACCGTGTCCGACAAACCGATCGACAAGATCGTGGAGCTCCAGCTCAAAGACGCGGAAGACTTTTTCAGGACCATCTCGCTGACTCCGCGCGAAGAGCAGATCGCCGGCAAGATTCTGAAGGAAGTCCGCGACCGGCTGGGCTTCCTCTGCTCCGTCGGCGTCGGCTATCTGATGCTCGACCGCAGCGCGGCGACGCTCTCCGGGGGCGAAGGGCAGCGCATCCGCCTGGCCACGCAGATCGGCTCGAAGCTGATGGGCGTCCTCTACGTGCTCGATGAGCCGTCGATCGGCCTGCACCAGCGCGACAACCGCAAGCTGATCGATTCCCTCGTGGAGCTCCGCGACCTCGGCAACACGGTCATCGTCGTCGAGCACGACGAGGAGACCATCGAGACCGCTGATCACATCATCGACCTCGGCCCGCGCGCCGGCGTCCACGGCGGCGAGGTCGTGGCCGAGGGGACGCTGGAGCAGGTCAAATCGTTCCCGTCGTCGCTGACGGCGAAGTACCTTCGCGGCGAAGCCTCGATCGCGATCCCCGCCAAACGCCGGCCGGTCACCGACAGCAAACTGGTCATCCGCGGCGCCACGCAGAACAACCTCAAGAATCTCGACGTCACCTTCCCGCTCGGCGTTTTCATCGCCGTTACCGGCGTCAGCGGCTCGGGAAAATCGACGCTGGTCAACGACATCCTCTACAAAGCACTGTCGCGCCATTTCTTCGACGCCCACGACACGCCCGGCAAACACGAGCGCATCGACGGCCTGGAGCTGATCGACAAGGTGATCGACATCGATCAGTCGCCGATCGGCCGCACGCCGCGCTCCAATCCCGCCACCTACACGCAACTCTTCACTGAGATCCGCAACCTGATGGCCCAGACGCCGGAAGCGCGCATGCGCGGCTACGGGCCGGGACGATTCTCGTTCAACGTGAAGGGCGGCCGCTGCGAAGCGTGCAAAGGCGACGGCCAGATCAAGATCGAGATGCACTTTCTCCCCGACATCTACGTCACCTGCGATGTCTGCGGCGGCAAGCGCTACAACCGCGAAACGCTGCAGGTCACGTACAAAGGCTCGTCGATCGCCGAGATCCTGGACATGACCGTCGAGCAGGGTCTGGAGATGTTCCGCAACATCCCCAGAATCGCCAACATCCTGCGGACGCTTGACGAGGTAGGTCTCGGCTACATCAAGCTCGGCCAGTCATCGACGACGCTCTCCGGCGGCGAGGCCCAACGCGTGAAACTGGCCAAAGAGCTGGCCAAACGCGCCACCGGCCGAACCCTCTACATCCTCGACGAGCCGACGACCGGCCTCCACTTCGACGACATCGACAAACTCCTCCACCTGATGCACGGCCTGGTCGACCGCGGCAACACGGTGGTGGTCATCGAGCACAACCTCGACGTCATCAAGACCGCCGACCACGTGATCGACCTCGGACCGGAGGGCGGCGATGGCGGCGGCTACATCATCGCCACGGGGACGCCGGAGAAGATCGCCAAGACGCCGAATACGCCGACCGGGGAGTATTTGAAGAAGATGCTGGCGAAGCAGGCCGCGACGGCGTAGGTCTTTTGTCGTGGCCCTGGGAGCGCGGGCGTCCCGCCCGCTGCTGAGCAGGATTTTGCCAGGCACGGCGGGCGGGACGCCCGCGCTCCCAGGAGGAATCCCCGTAAGATCGCTACTTGCGCAAGCAACTCAAATCGATCTACCTCGGCGCCCTCGACACCTGCGCGCCCGAGCGGCTCATTCGCGTGACGCCCGACATGCCGCGCGCCGTCGTAGCCATCGGCAAGTGTGCGGGGGCGTTGCGGGATGGGCTCGATGATGATGTCGATGCCTTCGTTGCGATCCCCACCGGCTATCGAAGGTCGGTGAAAAAAGCGAAGGTCGTTGAAGGCGGACATCCGAGTATCACCTCCGCAAGCTTCGAAGCCGGCAGACAGTTGCTCGACTTCGTCGACGCGCACGACGAGATCCTCTTCCTCATCTCCGGTGGTGGATCGGCGTGTGTCGAGCAGGCGCTGGCACTGTGGTTCGACGAACGCGATCTCATCGACGTCAATGAAACGCTTGTCGCCTCGGGGTTGAAGATCGGAGACATCAACTGCGTCCGCAAGCATCTTTCGGCGATCAAGGGCGGGCGGCTGGCGGCGCGGGTGAAGCGGAGCGTTACGCTCGTTTACTCCGATGTGGCCACCGGCGCGCTGGCGAACGTTGCGTCGGGGCCGACGCTCGCGGACGCCACGACGAAGGACGACGCCATCGCCATCCTGCGGAAAGTCGGCGGGCGTGACCGAATCGTTGCCAGGCTTCGCGACGACGGTTGTCCCGACACCGTCAAAGAGATCGATGATTCGCGTGTTGCGCTCATCGCGGACAACGCCACGCTCGTCGCAGCAGCGGCGGAGATTGCGAAAGAGCTCGGTCTTGCGCCGGTCATCGTCGAGCAGCAGATCGAATCGGACGTTGGCGATGCCGCGTACGAGTTGCTGCGGATGGCCGAGGGGTTGCGGAGCGGCGAAGTGCTGATCGCGGGGGGAGAGCCGACGGTGGAACGACGCGGCAATGGCAAGGGTGGGCGGTGCCTCGAACTGGCAGTTCGAATGGCGCTCGAAGAGGGGACGACGAACATCGAAGCTCTCCTCGGAACGTCCGACGGCGTCGACGGGAACAGCGGCGTCGCAGCCGTCGCGATCGCACTTCCGGCGTCCATCGACCGGGCCTTCGGCAAACGCCAGCTGGCCAACTCCAACAGCCTCGCCGTCATCGAACGGATCGGAGAGGCGATTATGATTCCCCCCGCGGGCAATAACCTCCGTGACCTCTATCTTTTGGCTCGCAGTTAGCAGGAGTTGGCGGCCTCGACGAAATGACGACCGAACCGGCAGAGGAGCACCATCACCGCTCCGCGCGCGAGAGGCAGAGGAGAGGTCCCATGTGGGGCTGCCTCAAGTGGATGGGCTGTTCCACCATCGGCTTCTTCGTGCTCCTGGCCATCGTCCTCGTCGGCGGCTGGTGGTACCTCGGTTCGTCGAGCTTCGCCGGCCTGGTGCGGCTGCGTGTCGAGAAGACCCTCGAAGCGCGCTTCGGACGTGACGTCGTCGTCGGATCGGTACAGATCGAAGGCGGACGGCAGAGCCGCATCATCATCAATGACCTGCGCATCGCCAACGCGCCGGGCGGCGTGCGTCCGTACTTCGCAACGGCCAGGCAGGTCATCGTCACCGGCGGCATCGACTCCTTCTGGGGCAGGAAGATCCACGTCGGCCGCATCGACATCGTCGAGCCGCATCTCAACTTCGAGATCTTTCCGGCCGGCTCGAAGCTGACGCACAACTTCCCGCACTGGAACTCCGGCCCGCCGTCGCGCTACGAGATCTACCATCTCGACCTCGGCAACCTCTACGTCACGCACGGCGCGTTCGAATATCTCGACCGCCGCCACAACCTCAACGCAACCGCCAGCGACATCGCCTCCACGATCTACGTCACGCCGAAGGAAGACCTCTACGCCGGCGTCATGACCAGCCCGCAGTTCGCGCTGAACCTTCAGGACGCGGTTCCGATCCGCACCGCGCTGCGTGGCAAGTTCCGCTTCACGCCCGACAACCTCGAGCTGCAGTCCGTGGCGCTGGAAAGCGGACCGGATCTGCGCGTTTTCGTGAACGGGAAAGTCGCGCCCCTCAGCGACGCCGTCTACAACCTCCACGTCACCGCGCAGGTCGGGCTCAATCGCGTCCGCGAAACGTTCAAGGTCAAAAAAGTGCTGGACGGTCTGATCGACGTCGACGGCATGCTGCGCGGCAAGGGCGGCTCGGTCTCGATCACCGGCGGCTGGCTGGCGCCGAAGATCAGCGCCGACATCTACGACCTCACCAACGTCCGCGGCACGATGAACATCACCGGCGACCGCGCGGATATCGACATTCAACGCGCCTCGTACGCGGGCGGCACGATCGCCGGCAAATACGCGTTGCCCCAGTACAACGAGCCGTACGCGATGAGCCTCGAGCTTCGCTACAACAGCATCGCCATCGAGAAGCTCTTCGACGACCTCGGTATCAAAGACACCGGCTTCCGCAGCGCCGCCACGGGCACGCTCAATCACTACTGGGAAAAGGACCGGGTTTTGGCCGGCATCGGCGATGGGAAGGCAACGCTGGCGAAGATCTCCACGTCGTTTTCCAACGCCGCGTATCCCATTCCGCTCGGCGGCTCGGTCGATTTCAAGATCGAGCACGGCTACCTGACCTTCAAGCGCGCCGATCTCGTCACTGACGCCTCCACCATCGAGCTTAACGGCTCGTACGAGTTCGATAAGGGCTCGACCCAGCTCTGGACGAAGATCGACAGCCGCGACTTCGGCGAGCTCGATCGCATCGCCTACAACTTCGCCCACTCCGCCGGAAAGAAGAACTACACGCTGCTCGGTCTCGGCGGAAGCGGCACCATCACCGGGGGCACGCAGGGAGTGCTCAAATCGCCAAGGGTGAACGCGCGGATCGTCAGCAGCGGGACGAAGTACAACAACGTCCTCCTCGGCGATCTGGAGATGGATCTGTTGTACGAGGGCGACAGGAGCCTGCTCACCTTCGAGCACACGACGTTCCGCGACGGCAACGCGCGCCTGACGATGACCGGCACGCTCACCTTCCCCGACAAGGGTCCGTCGCCGCAATTCGATCTCGCCCTCGACGCCGCGAACTACAACGTCGAGCGGGCCATGCAGGCGGTCAACCTCAAGCTGGCCATCAAAGGCAGCGGCACCGGCAAGCTCGTCGTCACCGGCACGCCCGACGAAGGCAAAGTCACCTTCGCCAACTTCGCGGTTCACCAGGCAAAAGGCGACCTGCGGCTCAACGGCACCGTGGCCTGGGCGCCGGGGAAGGGCAATACCTCGTTCGACCTCGACATCACCACCGCCTCCTTCCCGGTCGCTGACATCATCACCTTCCTCGACCTCGGCAAGCAGGACGTCAGCGGCGACGTCAGCGGCCGCCTGCATCTCACCGGCCCCAAAGCGAAGCTGGAAGGATCGGGCGCGGTCACGATCACCAACGGTTCGATCTACGGCGAGCCGGTGACGAGCGCCAAGGCCGACATCACCTTCACCAAGGGCGCGCTCAAAGCCACCAACGTCACCGTCGTGGCGCCGGCCGGGACGATCACCGGCGAGGCGCAGATCGATTTCGGCACGAATCAGTTCTCGTATTCGATCAAGTCATCGTCGATCGATCTCTCCAAACTCAAGCTGCTCTCGTCGCTGGCCGGAATCCTCGGCGGCAACATCACCCTCAGCTCCAGCGGCGCGGGAACGCTGACGCAACCGGAGCTCGTGCTCGAAGCGACGCTCAACCAGGCCACGCTGCGCGGCCTCAATCTGCCGCCGGATGCGCCGCCGCCGGCGCTCTACATCGCCATCCGCAACGGGCAGCTCATCGTGCGCGGCTCGGCCGCCGGCATCCTGGCGATCGATGGCAGCGGCAGCGTGGCGGAGGACGGCACGCTCTCCGGCCTGGTGACGGTGAAGATCACCGACATCGCCAAGGCGGTGGCGCTCTCGCCGAAGACCGCGTCGCTCCCCGCCGCCGGCAAACTGACCGCGAACCTGCAGCTCGGCGGCAAGCTCACCTCGATCGAGACGCTGCGCATCGACGCCACCTTCCCCGAATTCAACGTCCGCGTTTCCGATCATGCCTTCGAGCCCGCGCGGCCGATCCATCTCAGCCTGCACGACGGCCGGATCGTCTTCGACGACTTCTCGCTTTCACTCACGCAGACGGCCTCGACGGCGTTCACCATCGGCGGCTTCGCCGAGCTCACCGGCGCGAAGCGGCTCAACGTCGATCTGCACGGCGCGCTCGAAGCCGCGCTGCTGCAGCTGTTCGTCCCCGACCTGCGCGCCGACGGCCGCATCGCCATTGCCGGCGCGCTGACCGGCACCATGGCCGCGCCGCGTTTCAATGGCACCGCGGAGTTCCAGGGCGCTTCCGCGCGCATCCCCGGCTTCCCCCAGGTGATCGACGCCATCACCGGCACGCTCATCTTCCGCGAGGATCGGATCGAAATCGATTCCATCCGCGCTCACCTCGGCGGCGGGCAGATCGTCCTCGGCGGCTCCGTCGCGCTCGACGGCATGACGCCGAAGAGCGTGCGCGTCACGCTGCAGGGCACCGAGGTGGCCATCCGCTACTTCGAAGGACTGACGATGGAGGGCAACTTCTCGCTGCTCCTCAGCGGCGATCTCGAGCGCGCCCTGCTCACCGGCGACGTCACCGTCAACCGCGCGCTCTACTTCCGCGACATCGACATCGGCACCGCGCTGCTCAACGCAGTGCTGGCGCGCAAGAGCGTCACGCCGGTGGTCAGCGCGTCGTGGCAGGACCACATCGGACTGCGGCTGCACCTGACCAGCGACAACACGCTGGCGGTGCGCAACAACATCGCCGACTTCACCGGCAGCGCGGACATCGACGTCACCGGCACGCTCGGCAATCCGGTGATTCTCGGGCTGGTCATGCTCAACGAGGGCGGCAAGATCCGCTTCCAGGACATCGACTATCGCGTCGTGCGCGGCTCGATCAACTTCCAGAACCCGTTCCGCATCGATCCCTACTTCGACATCGCGCTCGAAGCACGCGTCAGCGGCGGCATTTCCGAAGTCGAGTCGGGGCCGATCGATGTGACGGTGACGTTGACCGGAACGCTGGACCGGTTGACGCCGTCGATCACCAGCGATCCGCCCGCCAGCGACATCACTCTCTTCTCGCTCCTCGGCTTCGGCGCGCTGACGCGCAACACCAACAACACCACGCCGACGACCGCCTCCAACACCGGCCGCTCGCTGCTCTTCCAGTCGGTCAGCCGGCTGCTGAACTCCAGCGCGCTCTCGTTCATCGACTCCTTCGCCATCTCCTCCGACGCCGGCGATCTCGACAAGACCGGCGATCCCGGCACGAAGGTCTCGTTCGAAAAACGGATCTCCGACACCGTCCGCGTCCTGGTCATCTACAACACGCGCGATTCGAAAAACCGCGTGACGCTGGAGTGGCAGGTCAATCCCGACTGGGTGCTGCAGTTCACCCGCGACCAGCTCTCGAACGAATACGACATCGAGGCGCGCTTCCGCCGGCGCTACGAAGGGCATTGGACGTGGGGGATGAACGGCCGCAACCCGCTGGCCATGCTGACCTCGTTCAACACGTCGAACGCCACCGTTCCCGCGACGGCGACGCCGATCGCGATTCCCACCACCACCGTGGCCACGCCCACCGGCGGGATCGTCAAGAGCGTCGGCTTCCGCGCCGACTCCGGAGTCGACACGTCGATGTTCAACCAGTACGTCACCGTCAAGGTGGGCGAGCGGCTGTCGATTCACAACGTGCAGGCCTCGGTGAAGAGCCTCTTCGCCACCGGCAACTTCCGCGACATTCGCGTCGACGCAGCGCCGTCCGAAAACGGCGTGGCGGTCGTCTTCGCGCTCTACACGAACTTCCGCATCGCCTCGATCGACTTCGACGGCCTCAACGGCGCCGATCGCGATCGCGCCCTGCGCACGCTCACCTTCCACCTCGGCGACGTTCTCTCGCTGAATGCCGTCGATCACGGCGCCGAAGCCATCCAGGAGCAGCTCAAACGGGCCGGCTATCTCGACGCCACCGTCGATCCGGAGACCTCGTTCGCCCGGGCACTGAGTCGCGCCGCGGTCATCTTCCACGTCGCCAAAGGCCAGAAAGCAACCGTCGGCAAGGTTACCGTCAACGGCGATACCGCGCCGTTCACGCCGCAGCAACTGATCGAGCACATGAAGCGCGGCCCCGGCAAGCCCTTCGACCTCGACGAAGCGCGGCTCGATGGCGACCGGATGCGCCAGTGGCTCCTGCGTCAGGAGTATCGGAAGGCCAGCATCCGCTACGACAGCAACACCTACGACCCGAAGACGCACACGGTGGCGCTGCGCTATGCGGCCACGACCGGGCCGAAGGTGAAGATCGAGGTCACCGGCATCTCGCGCGGCGCGGTACGCGGCCTGCTCCCCTTCCGCCGCAACCAGCCGTACAGCGAAGACGCCATCGACCGCGCCGCGGCGAACATCGTCACCTCGCTGCAGCAGCGCGGCTTCTACAACGCCGCCGTCGACACCGAGGAATCGCTGAAAGACAACGTCTGGACGTCGACCTTCCACGTCAACCCCGGCCAGCAGTTCAAGCTCACGGCGGTGACCTTCACCGGCAATGAGAAAATCCCCGACAAGACCTTGCAGGGAGTCGTCGCCAGCGCACCGAGCGGCGGAATCAAGTCGATCTTCCTCTCGCTGTTCCGCCGGCCGCAGGGTGTCACGCGCGATCAGATCGCCGCCGACCGCACCACGCTGGAGTCGTATTACCGTCTGCACGGATTCCTCAGCGCCACCGCCGCCACGCCGGTCGTCAACGCCAACGCGGCCACCGGTTTGATGACGATCGACTTCCCGGTCACCGAGGGCCCGCAGACGATGGTGGCCTCGGTGACGATCGAGGGAAACGAGCAGGTGGCGGCGAAGGATCTGCCTGCGCCGACGCTGAAGACCGGCGACGCGTTGAACCCGACGCTCGAGCGCAACGACGTCATCGCGCTGCAGACCTTCTACTCCGACCGCGGCAATGCCGAGGTTCAGGTCCACGTCCGCGAGGAAGTGAGTGCCGACAAACTTTCGGCGCGCGTCGTCTACACCATCGCCGAGGGGCCGAAGATCGCGATGGGAGACATCGTCGTCCGCGGGAACACCTACACGCACAACAACGTCATCCTCCACACCGCCGAGCTGGAGAAAGGGCAGCCCTTCAGCTACACCTCGATTCTCGAAGCGCAGCAGCGGCTCTACCGCCTCGGCATCTTCCAGCGCGTCGACATTCAGCCGGCGCAAGCATCGACCGACGTCGCCGCGCGCACCGTCACCATCTCGGTGGCCGAAGGAAAGGATCTCGCCATCGGCGGTGCCATCGGCGGCACGGCCCCGATCACTTCCGACACCGGCGCAAACCGCGTGGCACCGTTGGTATCGGCCTCGATCGCGCACCGCAATCTTTTCGGCACCGGCCGTTACCTCGGACTGGAGCTGATCTACGCGCGGCCGAACCGGCAGGACGTCTTCCTCACCTATCGCGAGCCGTTCATCGGCAGCTGGGACCTTCCCGTCCAGGTCACCGCCTTCCAGAACGACGACTTCCGCCCGCAAACGCACATCCGGCAGCGCGGCGGTTTCATCGAGGCCTCGCGCATCGCCCGCTTCCAGACGCGCTGGTCGCTGCGCTACGAATACCGCGTCGCCGAGTGCATCGTCGAGCACCAGAAGGGCGACCTTTGCGCGCTGGCGCAGACCGTCATCCTGCCCGGCCTCGATCGCAACGCCACCAACGTCTCGATCTCCAGCCTCACGCCGACGTTCTTCTGGGACAAGCGCGACGACACGCTCAACCCGCATCGCGGTTTCTTTACCACGGCCTCGGTGGAATACGCGTTCCGCTTCCTCGCCGCCGACGCGCGCTTCCTCAAGGAGTTCACGCAGACGTCGTGGTACCTGCCGGTCACCGACCGCAGCACGTTCGCGATGTCGGGGCGCATCGGCCTGATCCAGGACCTCGGCATCGGCACGACCATCGACCCGGTCACGGGCGCCGAGATCCCGACGAGCGGCGTGCCGCTATCGGAGCGCTTCACCACCGGCGGCGACACCTCGAATCGCGCCTACGCCCTCGATCTCCTCGGCACCGCATGCCCGACGCAGGCATCGATCGATGCCGGCTGCCGCCCGACGCTGATCGATATCGTCGATCCGCTGCGCGGCCACATCACCGCACCGCTCGGCGGCCGCGCGCTCTTCATCGTCAACGCCGAGTACCGCTTCCCGATCGCCGGCCCGATCGGCGCCCAGCTGTTCGTCGATGCCGGCAACACCTACGCCGACACCACCATCCGCTTCGGCGATCTGAAATATGGCGTCGGCACCGGCCTGCGCTACCTCTCGCCCGTCGGCCCGATCCGCTTCGACTTCGGCTACAAACTGAAGCGCCAGATCCTGCGGTATGACGATTTGGGGAAGGCGGTCTACGAGCGGCCGTTCGCGTACTTCATCACGTTGGGCTACGCGTTCTAACCGCTGTCATCCTGAGCGTCGAGCGAAGGATCTCAAACTACGGTTCTGTATTGAAACCTCGTGTCAAGGCGGCAACGGCTCCGCGCTGGATCCTGCCGCTTGAGATCCTTCGGCCGCGCTGCGCCGGCCTCTGGATGACAGCGAATATGCGCTACACCTCTTCCGCCTCCTCAATCTTCTCCTTCTCCAACTCCGCAACGCGATCGCGCAGATCGGCTACCTCGGCATGCAGCTTCGCCAGCTCGTCTTTCACCGCTTCGCGGGCGAACTCCTGCAGGCGGGTCTGGAGGCGCTGGGTCTGTTCGGAGGAGAACTGGCTGAGCTTGTTGAAGGGCTCACCAAAGACATCTTTCAGCAGCTGTTCGAAATCGTTCGGCATGTACCGGACCCGAGCAATTGAAGTGCCACGAAGAGTCGTGGGAGAATCCGCGCCACTTCCCATGCCGATCCACAGCTTCGCCGACTTCTGGCCGGACTACGTGCGCGCCCACTCCCGCGAGCGCACGCGCGTCCTGCACGCCATCGGTTCGGTGCTGGCGGTGGTCATGCTCGGCCTCTCCTTCGCCATCAACCTCTGGCTCCTCATCGCCGTGCCGCTGGTCGGCTACGCCTTCGCCTGGTACGCGCACTTTTTCGTCGAGCACAACAAACCGGCCACGTTCGGGCACCCGTTCTACTCGCTTGCCGCCGACTACCGCATGCTCTTCCTGATGATGGCCGGCCGGATGGACGCCGAGGTCGAAAGGTGCTGCGGCGGCGGAGTCGAAGCGGTCACGCATTCGGCATAACTCGCTGACCGGGCGAATCGCTTGCATCCGTTTCGCAGAATGTCCCGCACGTTCCCTCTCATCCTCCTTCTGTTCGTGACCACCGCCTCGGCACAGGATGTCTCGCTCCTGCCGATCGCCACCGGCCTCAATCAGCCGGTCGCACTCACGCATGCCGGCGACACGCGGCTCTTCATCACCGAGCAGGTCGGAACGATCCGCGTTTACGACGCCCTCGGACTTCGGACTACGCCGTTCCTCGACATCCGCTCGATCGTTCTCTCCGGCGGTGAGCGCGGATTGCTCAGCGTGGCCTTCCATCCGCACTATCGCGACAACGGCTTGTTCTTCGTCTACTACACGAATCGCGATGGCGACAACAGCATTGCGCGATACAAGGTGTCGTCGACCGATCCCAATCGCGCCGATGCGGCCTCGGCGACGATCCTGCTCACCATTTCCCATCCCGATTTCGCCAATCACAACGGCGGCCAGCTGCAGTTCGGCCCCGACGGATTCCTCTACATCGGCACCGGCGACGGTGGCTCCGGCGGCGATCCGAACAATCACGCGCAGGATCTCTCCCAACTCCTCGGCAAGCTTCTCCGCATCGACGTCGACCACGGTTCGCCCTACGCGATCCCGCCGTCGAACCCGTTCGTGAACCGCACCGGCGCGCGCGGCGAGATCTGGGCGTACGGCCTGCGCAACCCCTGGCGCTACACCTTCGACCGCGCCACCGGCGACATGTGGATCGGCGACGTCGGCCAGAACGTGTTCGAGGAGATCGATCTCCAACCCGCCACCAGCATCGGCGGCGAAAACTACGGCTGGCGCCGGATGGAAGGCTTCCACTGCTTCAACCCGTCGACGAACTGCACCGACCCGTCGTTCACGATGCCCATCCTCGAGTACCAGCACACCGCCGGCGCCTGCTCGGTCACCGGCGGCTACCGCTACCGCGGCACACAAGTCCCCGCGCTCAACGGCGCCTACCTCTACGGCGACTACTGCGCCGGCACGATCTGGACCGCGACGCTATCCAACGGCAACTGGTTCCCGAAAGTCCTGTTCCAGACAACCCTCAACATCAGCAGCTTCGGTGAGGATATGTCCGGCGAGTTGTACGTGCTCGATGTAGCGGGCGGCAAGGTCTACAAGCTGATCGCGAAGGGAATCCCGCGGCATCGCGCGGCGAGGTGAAACTCCCTCTGTGTGCTTTGCGTCTCTGTGGTTCAATCGGTTTGCGACCACCGCGGAATCAACATCCCCGCCGTAAGGTCATACGCGAAATGAACGACCATCACCGGCACGAGCGATTGTGCCAGCCACACCAGTCCGTGGCATCCGAGGGCGATCAGGAAAATGCCGAACATGCTGCGTAATCCCTGCATGGCGTGAGCGGCGGCGAAACTGATCGACAACAGGACTACCGTCACAATGGCCATTCCGGTCATCGACTGCACCAATTCGGTCATGACGCCGCGGTAGATGAATTCCTCGGCAGTGCCGGCGGCGATGCAGAGCAGAACGTACAGCGTCATATCGCCGGGATATCGCGGGAGGATGTCGCGCAGCCGTCGTTTCGACGCTTCGCTGCGGCCCGGCCAGCGCAGTTTCAGCGTGACCAGCATGACCATGTACATCAGTGCCGCTGCGCCCCACGAGATCAGCGGGTGTTGCGGCATCGGCATCGCCAGGATTCCGTGTGTGTACGCAACCCACGCGCAGAGCGCTGCAACCGTCAGTTGAAAAATGATCGTCTGTTTGTAGAAACGCGATCTCGCGACCGGCAGAGGTCCCGCTCCCATGCGTCGCGCGGATTTGATGATGACGATCGGCAGAAAGACGCCGACGAACGCCAGCACACCGATGCCCAACGGATTGACGTGGTCAGGAATCAGCGCGCGGATCATCGGTCACCAGCGATGTCCGCAATCGGCGCAACGGTACGGCGAGGCGACCAGGAAGAAGATGCAGACCGCGAGAGCGAGGTAGAACGTCATGATCAGCTGATCGACGGCCACTCCGACGGCGAAGAGCAGCGCGGCGGTGATCAAAAACCCGAGGAGCCGGCGGGTCTGGCGAACGTCGGGGGAACCGCAGTGAGGACATTGCTCCGGATGACGGATGGCGCGCTCGGCGCTGGCCGTGGTCTGCTCCGCCACATCGAGGCCGGCGATGCGATTCAGAATCCCCTCGGCGCGATCGACGTCCGCCGCGGCAACCTGCAGCTTCACCCCCATCGGCGACATGTAGGGCGCGATCGAGGTGACGTTCTCGTCGCCGACGAACGCGTGGACGCCTTCGTCTTCGAGCACAGCTTTGGCGAGATTGGCGTCCTGCGAGTTGCGGAATGTGGTCAGGGTGACGAGCGGCATGCGGCGCGGATTGTAGGCCGTTATGATCCGCGCCGTGCCGCGACGCTTCGATCGCTTCATCGACGACCTCTCCCGCGTCGAACTCTCGCCGCGCGCCTGCAACCAGTTCGCGCGCACCGGCGACGTGCACGGCAACGCCATTCGCCGCCGCAATCTCCGTCTCTATCTCGAGGAGCTCGACGCCATCGGTCCGCGCCTGCTCCTCGTCGGCGAGGCGGTCTCCCATCGCGGCGGCCGCCTGACCGGCATCCCGTTCGTGAGCGAAACCGTGATGTTGTGTGGCGTCGACCTGGCCAACGGCACGCGCGCCCTCGGCGCGGACCGCGGCTACGTCAAGGCCGATCTCTCCACCCGTGTGTCGACGGAAGCGAGTGCGACGATGGTTTGGGGAACGATCCGCAACATCGATCCACTACCGCTGCTCTGGAACGCCTTCCCGTTTCACCCATTCGTGGCCGGCAATCCGTTCTCGAATCGAATGCCCACACCGGCGGAACTCGAGATCGGCCAGCGGTTCCTGACGCGACTCATTCGCCTGTTCGACATCCAACAGATTGCCGCGATCGGCAATCAGGCGTCATTCAGCTTGACGAAGCTCGGAATTCCGCACGAGAAGGTGCGGCATCCGTCGCAGGGTGGCAAGAATTTGTTCGTCGCCGGGATGGCGCGATATCGACGCTGAGAACGTGCGTTGTTGGTACTCGGTTGTCGGTTTTCGGTTGCGAGTCAGCGCCCGCCGCTGGTGAAGCCTGCGAAAGAACTTAGCCCCCGGTTTCAACCGGGGTTTTTTTCGGGATCTCCCCAAGATTTGGAGCCCGCTTTAGCGGGCGACAGAGAGGTTCTACGACCACGCGCGGCATTTTCTGCCGCCCGCTAAAGCGGGCTCGTAAAAATGGGGCGCTTGTTTCCCCCGGCTGAAGCCGGGGGCTAAGTTCTCACGACGGCTTCGCCGCCGAAAGACGATCGGAGGTCGGACGATTTAAGCGCAAGCCAAGACTCCAAACGAACCTTATCAGGAATCAACAGACAGCCCGAGCACCGACAACCGACAACGCGGCGTCAGCCGCCAATATGCGACATCTCCACCTTCTCCGCCGGCGTGGCGTCGGTGCGGATTTCGGAGTAGCGGTCGTCGCGGGAGTGCCAGCGGTTGCGGATGGCGGCGGCGATGGTGTCGTCATCCGCGCCGCCGCGGAGGAGGGCGCGGAGGTCGTGGCCGGTGCCGGCGAAGAGGCAGAGATAGAGTTTGCCGTCGGCGGAGAGGCGGGCGCGCGTGCAGCTGCCGCAGAACGGCTGGGTGACCGACGAGATGATGCCGATCTCTCCGGCGCCGTCGAGGTAGCGCCAGCGCTCGGCCACCTCGCCGAAGTAGTTCGGCTGCGCCGGCTCGACCGGCCAGTGCGCGGCGATGCGCTCGGCGATCTCGCGAGCCGGGACGACGTCTTCCATCCGCCAGCCGTTCGTGTTGCCGACGTCCATGTATTCGATGAAGCGGACGACGTGGCCTGTATTGCGAAAACGCTGCGCCATCTCGACGAGGCTCTCGTCGTTCTCGCCGCGCTTGACCACCATGTCGATCTTCACCGGCGTCAACCCCGCCTCGGCCGCGGCATCGATCGCTTCGAGCACGCGGGCGACCGGGAAGTCGACGTCGTTCATCCGACGGAAGACCGCATCATCGAGCGAATCGAGACTGACGGTGATGCGATTGACGCCGGCGTCGCGCAAGGCAAAGGCCTTGTCGCGGGTCAGCAGCGCGCCGTTGGTGGTCAGTGCAATATCCTGCACTCCGCGGATGCGGGCGATCATCGCCACGAGGCGCTCCAGATCGCGGCGAAGGAGCGGCTCGCCTCCGGTCAGTCGAATCTTCGTTACTCCCTCGCGCACGAAGAGTTGCGCCAGGCGGGCGATCTCCTCGAAGGTCAGCAGCTCGGCGCGATCGAGGAAGGCGAAATCGCGGCCGAAGACCTCTTTCGGCATGCAGTAGGTGCAGCGAAAGTTGCAGCGGTCTGTAACCGATATCCGCAGGTCGCGGAGGGGACGGCCGAGGGAGTCAACTGCCATTCTGCGAAGACAACTCCGGCGCCGGGAACAAAAACTCCAGCACGTCCGGCGCGCGTTTGGCCCAGGCGCGCTCGCTGTGATCGGCGCGGCGATCCTCGAAATAGCGAAGCTCGTCGTCGCTCCGCCAGCCCTTCATGCGCAGGCGATCGCGCAGCAGGCGCGCGTCCGTCATCCCTTCCACGCCTTCGCGGCCGCCGAAGTCGAGCCAGATGCGCGGGCGGCGCGATGACGCGAAATGATCGAGCGTGGAAAAAATCGCGCGCTGGTCCCACCACACCGAGGGCGACAGCACCGCCAGATTGCCGAAGACGGCGGGATGCGTGAGGCCGATATAGATCGTTGCCAGACCGCCGAGCGACGAGCCGCCGAGCGCGGTGTCCGGCGCATCGGTCAGCGTGCGATATCCGGCGTCGATGACCGGCTTCAACTCCTCGATGATCATCCGCGCGTAGTCATCGGCCTTCCCGCCGGCCTTGCGCGCGGCGTCGTGCGTCGGCGTGTATTCGTCGATACGCGCATCGTTGTTGTCGATGCCGACGATGATCATCGGCCGCGTGGTGCGTTCACCGATCTTCTCGTCGGCTGCCTCGGCCAGGCGCCAGTGCTGGCCGGGGATGAAGGCGCGCTCCGGCTCGAAGAGGTTCTGCCCGTCGTTCATGTAGAGCACCGGATAGCGAACGTCGTCGCGATCGCTGTAGCCGGGCGGTAGATAGATGGTGATGTCGCGGTCGTTGCCGAGGATGTCGGAGTGAAAACCGCGGATGTGATCGAGAGTGCCGCGCCGCGTTTCCTTTCTCCGGTTGGGCAGCCGGAGCACGCGCTGAAACGCGCCGCGCAGCGTGTCGCGCATCTGCCGCATCAGCTACGCATCTCGCGATAGCCGCTGCGGAAATAGAGGAGTGGATCGCCTTCAGTGGTGTGAATGTTCATGACCTCGCCGATGAAGATGGTGTGATCGCCGCCGGGAAGGCGATCGTAGAGCCGGCATTCGATGGCCGTGAGCGCGCCGGCGATGAGGGGAACATCGAGCGCGCCTTCGATCAGCTCGACGCCGTCGAACTTGTCGTCTCGCCGCGATGCGAACCTCGAGGAGATGTCGGCCTGGCTGCTGCGGAGAATACTGACGCCGTACCTGCCCGCGGCGGCGATGGCGTCATGCGTTTTCACCGATCGTTCGATGCAGACCAGGACCAGCGGCGGATGGAGCGAGAGCGATGCGAACGATGCCACGGTCATCCCGTAGAGCTGCCCGTCGTGCGCCGTCGTTACCACCGTTACGCCGCTGGCAAAGTGGGAAAGCGCCAGCCTGAAATGTCCATCATCGATCGGCATCACGAACCTCCGGGCGAGGCAGTCTAATGCAACTTTCGCGCGCCTCCGCGCGTGCGGCGTTCGATGTGATAAAACTCCGCGCCCTATGAAAGTCCACGAGTATCAGGCCAAAGAAATCCTGCGCCGCTACGGCGTTCCGACGCCGCGCGGCATCGTCGCCGAGAACCCTGACGAGGCCCGCGCCGCGGCCAAGGAACTGGGCGGACGGGTCGTCGTCAAGGCCCAGATTCACGCCGGCGGCCGCGGCAAAGGCGGCGGCGTCAAGCTGGCCAAAGACGCCGACGAAGCGGCGGACCTCACCAGGAAAATGATCGGCATGACGCTGATCACGCACCAGACCGGTCCCGAGGGCCAGGTCGTGCGCAAGGTGCTCATCGAAGAGGCGCTCAACATCGACCGGGAGCTCTACCTTGGCATCACCCTTGACCGCCGCATCGGCATGCCGGTGGTGATGGCCTCGAAGCAGGGCGGGATGGAGATCGAAGAGGTTGCCGAGCGCGATCCGTCGGCCATTCATCGCGAGCCGATCGATGGCGTCCTCGGCGCGCTCCCGTTCCAGGCCCGCGCCGTTGCCAATGCCCTGGGACTGACCGGCGACGCCTACAAGAAGTGCGTCGATTTCGTGCAGAAGCTGATGCGCTGCTACATCGACATGGACGCGTCGCTGGCCGAGATCAATCCGCTGCTCATCACCAAAGAGGGCGGCGTGCTGGCGCTCGATTGCAAGATGAACTTCGACGACAACGCGCTCTTCCGCCACAAAGACGTCGTCGAGATGCGCGACCTCAACGAGGAGGATCCGCTCGAGGTGGAGGCGTCGCAGTTCGGCCTGAACTACATCACGCTCGACGGCAACGTCGGCTGCATGGTCAACGGCGCGGGGCTGGCCATGGCCACGATGGACATCATCAAACTGGCAGGCGGCCAGCCGGCGAACTTTCTCGACGTCGGCGGCGGCGCGAATGCGGAACAGGTGAAGAACGCCTTCCGGATCATCCTCTCAGACGCGAACGTCAAGGCGATCCTGATCAACATTTTCGGCGGCATCATGCGTTGCGATCGCATCGCCGAGGGAGTCGTGAGCGCGTCGCGGGAAGTGGGATTGCCGGTGCCGGTCGTGGTCAGGCTGGAAGGAACGAACGTTGAGCTGGGGAAGGAGATCTTGGCGAAGTCGGGACTCCCGCTGATCACCGCCGACGGGATGTGGGACGCGGCGACCAAGGTGGTCGCAGCCGCGAAGGGGCAGGCGTAATGGCCATCTGGGCAGACAAGAACACGCGAGTCATCGTTCAAGGCATCACCGGACGCGAGGGGACCTTTCACGCGATCCAGTGCCGCGATTACGGGACGCAGGTCGTCGGCGGCGTGACCCCGGGCAAGGGCGGCACGACCCACGAGGGTTTCGCGGTCTTCAACAGCGTTCGTGAGGCGCGCGAGAAGGCGGGAGCGAATTGCTCGCTGATCTTCGTGCCGCCGCCGTTCGCGGCCGACGCGGTCATGGAGTCGGCCGACGCCGGCATCGAGCTGATCATCTGCATCACCGAGGGCATTCCGGTGAACGACATGATGCGGGCGCACGATTTTCTGCGGAAGTCGAACGCGCGCGCGCTCATGTCGGGCGCGATGCCTTCGCGCCTCATCGGTCCGAACTGTCCGGGCATCATCACGCCGGGCCAGGCCAAGATCGGGATCATGCCGGGCCACATCCACAGCCCCGGCCCGATCGGCATCGTCTCGCGCTCGGGAACGCTGACGTACGAAGCAGTTGGCCAGACGCGCTCGATCGGCCAGTCGACGGCGGTCGGCATCGGCGGCGATCCGCTGCCGGGAACGAACTTCATCGACTGCCTGGCGGCGTTTCAGAACGATCCCGAGACCGAGGCCATCATCATGATCGGCGAGATCGGCGGCTCGGCCGAGGAAGAAGCGGCGGCGTTCGTGAAGGACAACGTGACCAAGCCGGTGGTGGCCTTCATCGCCGGCCAGACCGCGCCTCCGGGCCGCCGCATGGGCCACGCCGGCGCGATCATCAGCGGCGGCAAGGGAACGGCGTCCGAGAAGATGGCCGCGCTGAAGGCGGCCGGGATTCACGTCGTCGAAGCGCCGAGCGAGATGGGGAAGAAGGTGGCGGAGGTCTGGAAGGGTCGGTAGCCGCCTAGGCGGACCAAGGGTTGATCAGTTCGAGGCCCAGCCCTTCGAAATGACGCACGTTGCGGGTTGCGATTTTGGCTTTGCGCGCCAGGGCGATGCCTGCAATTTGCACGTCGCGAATCTCACGGCTCCGACCCACCTTCCGTTGCGCAGCTGCAATGCGGCCCGCTGCCTGAGCTGCTGATTCGTCGAAGGAAACGATGCGTCCTTCAAGATCGAGATCGAGCGATTTGATGAAGGCGTCCTCCAAGAGTTGTCGCCGCCGGCCCGGCGCGAGGAGCTCGAGACCAACCCTGATCTCAAAAACGGTAACAGCCGTCGTCCACAGTGATTCGAGCGGCTGCTCATCAAGCCAGGCTGTGATGGCTTGATCCGGCTCTGGCTTCATGAACGCCGAAATGACGTTCGTGTCGAGCAGAATCACGGATCAAACTCGATGGGTTCGACCGGGTAGCCTCGCAACTCGGCGATGTCCTCTTCGATGCCTATCCCACGAAAACGAGCAGCGAGGCGTGACCCCAATCCCAGCGGGACACTCCCCTCATTCTTGACCGCATTGCGAAGGATTTCCCGAACTTCTTCCTCTGTGCTGCGGCCATGCCGGCGCGCACGCTCCCGCAGTTTCTCCTTCACATCGTCATCAAGCTGCCGAACCAGAAGTTGCGCCATTTTTCGCGCGAGATGATATCACGATAGCGCTAGCTTACGGCAGCACAACCTCCACCTCACCGCTTCCCAGTTTGTAATACGCCACGACCAGTCCGACCTGGTGATCCAGCACGGCTTGCCGAATGACGGTGCTGTGCGCGAGCAAGTAGGCGGCGGAACCTCGGGCGTTGGCTTTGACGCCTCGTTCGAGCCGGCCGTCTGCGGGCCAGGTCTGCCATCCGATGAAGGATTCGCGGATCCGCTGGACGAGCGCGACCAGACTCGGTGTGGTCGGGTCTTCGGTCTTGAGGGCCTCGTCGACGGCGCCGCATTTCTCGTGTCCCATGACTACGATCAGCTTCGTCCAGTTGTGGGCGATCGCATACTCGATGCTGGCGATATCAAATTGGCTGGCCACGTTGCCGGCGACGCGAACGACGAAGAGGTCGCCGACCGTGCGGCCGAAGATCAACTCGGGCGGCACCCGGCTGTCGGCACACGAAAGGACAGTCACCGGCGGATTCTGACCGCTAACGGTGTCCGTTCGCCGGGCGGCCAGTCCGGTATAGGGCAGCGCGCCAGCTACATAGTTAACGGTTCCGGTCTTGTTCCCCGTCATGAGCGTTTGCCAATAGGCCTCGGGGGTAGCGGGCGGCGTTGGCCACGGCGCCGGGAACGTCTGCGCGAACAGCGGCAGGGCCACGAAGAAAACAATCAGGATAGAGATCGACCGACGCATGAAGCACCTCCGCAAATTTAGGGATTTCCGTAAGTCTAACGCCTTGTGATGACAATCTCGCCGATATCTACAGGCCGGTTGATGGCGTCGACGATGATCGCCGCGACGTCGGCAGGATCCATGAAGTTCTGACGCGGCTCCGGCCAGAACGGTGTGTTCATCCCGCCCGGTGCCGCCGCGATGATCCTCAGCTTCGTCCCTTTCGCTTCGGCCTTGAGCGCTTCGGTGTAGCCGCGCGCGCCCCATTTCGCGGCGCAGTAGACGGTCTCGTTGGCCTTGCCGGTCAGCGCGGCGGTGGAGAGGACGTTGACGATCGTGCCGCCGTGCTCCTGGAATCGCGGGGCGAGCAGCTCGCAGAAGTTGATCGTGGCGATGAGGTTGGCGTCGATGATGGCGGCGACGTCGTCTTCGCTGTACGACCCGGCCGGTCCGTAGATTCCGATGCCGGCACAGTTGACGAGAAGGTCGATCCTTCCCAGTTCTTCGGCGGCGGCGATGGCGCGAACCGCGGTATCCCGTTTCGCGGCATCGCCTGAGACGTCGGCGCCGGCACGGCGGGCAACGCCGACGACCGGCGTGCCGTTCCGGCGAAGAAGTTGCGCGATCGAGAGCCCGAGTCCGCTCGATGCGCCGGTGACGATGGCAACCATGCGCGGAGTGTAAGCCTCAATACCAACCGAGCCAGCGGTCATCAAGCAGGATCCGACAGGGAGGAGTGGATCGCTCCGGCGCTTTGGCGGTCGGAGTTTCGGAACGTCGTCGTCGGAGCCATTCGCAGGAAGTCCATCTCCCGCCCAGGCCGCCGGCGTGCCGCTCATCACCAACGAGCGCCAGATCCTCAAGGAGTTTCCCTCGATCGCCCGGCCGTTCCTCGGCAGGCCGAATTAGCTCCGAAGACGTCGAAGAGTTGTTCGCGCCGGGTGGCGGAACCACATCAGCGTAGACTCTCCTCGAAAAGGAGGACCAGCCCGTGCGTCCTTTTGTCGTTCTCTGTCTTGCTCTTCTTTCCTTCTTCGCGGCGTCGTCCGCGGATGCGATCAACATTGCCGACACCACGGTGATCGTGCCCATCGTCGGCCGGTTTCCGGGCGTTCCGCCGACGCAATGGCGCACCGATGTCTTCCTCTCCAATCACTTCACCCCCGTTGCTACGATCACGGCGACGCTGTACGTGATCGGCGGTTCGCCGATCGTGCGCACCATCACGGTCAATCCCTTCTCCGTCGTCTCGCTCCCCGACATCACCCTGAATACCTTCGGTCTCTCGGGCGCGGCCGGTCAGCTCGAGCTGAAGGCGGCCACGAGCTTCGAAGCGCGGGCACGCATCTACAACAATGGCGGCACGGCGGGGGAGTTCGGCCAGAACGTTCCCGGACTCGGCTTCAGTACTCTGCGCATCGAGGGGATTCTCTATGGGCTCTCCGGAATCAACGGCAACCGCGTGAACATCGGCATCGCCAACCCGAACGCAACGTCGATCACGACACAGCTGCGCATCACCGACAAGAACAACAACACCGTCGCCACCAGATCGATCACGCTCCAGCCGCATGAGACGCAGCAGTTCAATGACATCTTTGCCACGTTCAGCATCACGCCGCAGGCCGACGTTCAGGTCGAATTCACCGCCTCCGGTCTCGATGTCTTTTACGCGTACGCCTCCGAAGTGCGCAACGACACGGGCGACGCGATCTTCATGTTCGGCACGAGCCCAAACGTGTAGCTAGGTAATCGCTTTCGCGATCACGAACGCCGCCGCCGCGGCAAGGCCGCCGACGACCGTCGTCTGCACGGCGCTCTTCCAGCGGCCGGCGCCGGTGTAGCGGCCTTTCACGTAGCCGAAGACCGCCAGCGCAATGAGCGTCACCACAATCGAGGGGAGCAGCGCGTCCTGCGCGGTGTGCAGGAACATGTACGGCGCCAGCGGAACCAGACCGCCAACCAGGTAGGAGAGCGCGATCACCGTGGCGCTGTTGCGGGCGCGTTTCGGATCGGGCTTCTCCAGACCGAGCTCGAACCGCATCATGAAATCGACCCATTCGCGGGGGCGCTCGCTCATGGCGTGAACGACCGGGCGGATGTGCTCGTCGGGGATGCCGTAGTGGCGAAAGATATCGGCCACCTCGCGCATCTCCTCCCGGGGAATGTCGATGATCTCCTGCTCTTCCTTGCGCTTCTCGGCGGCGTACTGCTCCGCGTCCGACTTCGCCGCCAGGTAGCCGCCGAGGCCCATGGCGATCGAGCCGGCGGCGATCTCGGCCAGGCCGGCGGTGACCACGATGCCGCTCGAAGCAACCGCGCCGCTCAGTCCCGCCGCCAGCGCGAACGGTACGGTCAGGCCGTCGGACATGCCGATGACGACGTCGCGAACGGTGTCGCTGGCGGTGAAATGGCGCTCGGTGTGGATCGTTCGCGGCACGGGCAGCGCGCATGATACGCGCGGAGCTCGCTCAGGCCGCGTCGACGTGCGCGCAACGGCGGACGTCGGTGATGAACTGCTGCATGTCGAACGGCTTGGTGTGCACCATGTAGACGTCGTCCGTCAGATCGCGCCGCACGTCACGGTCGGGTACCGCCGTCGCCAGGATCGTGCAGGGTAGCAACTCTGGTCGGTGCGCACGCATATGCTCGAGCACGGCATAACCGTCGACTCGGGGCATCATCAAATCGAGCACGACGACGTTGTAGCCGTCGCGGTCGAGGCTCTCGATGGCCTCGCCCCCGTCGCGCGCGGTATCGACGCTGATCCCCTGATGGCGGACGATCATCGACAGCATCGTCCGGATGGGGTCGTCATCATCGATGATCAATGCCCTCGGCTGTGTCATGCGTCATCCGGCCAACGCAAGAATCCCGCCCAACTAGGTCATCGAGGAGATGATGGCCACCGGAGCTCCAATAAAAAGGATGGCGAGAAGGGCCACGATCGCCAGCGGGATCAGCAGTGCGATCAAGACCGAGCCGATGGCGATCAGAAAGGCGAATTTCACCACCAGGGCGATGGCGATGAAGGGAAGCGCCAGGAGCTTGAACGGAATCATCAGGAGCCGCAGTGGCAGCAGGATCACTTTGGCGACGACTGCCATCAGCGCCACCGCGGTGAATGCCAGCACCGCGAACATCCCTATCCCGAAGAGCACCATCAAACCGAACATGATCAATGCCTCCGTCACGGTGATACGACGGTTGCCGCCGCGGGTTGCGCCGGCCCCGGCCAGCGCCGGTCGCGCGACCCTCGATAGACGGATTGCGGCCGGATGATGCGATTGGCCCGGCGCTGCTCGAAGCAGTGCGCCAGCCATCCGGCGACGCGGCTGATGGCGAACGTGGGAGTGAACAGCGGTACCTCCAGATCGAGGCCGTGCAGGAGAAGGGCGGTGTAGAACTCGACATTCGTCTGCAGCTTGCGTCCCGGCTTGTAATCTTCGAGCAGCCGGATGGCGACCGCCTCAACGGCCCGGGCAAGTTCGTAAAGGGCCATGTCGCCGCCGCGGGTGAACATCCGTTCCGCCGCCACCGCAAGCACGTCCGCCCGCGGGTCGCGCACTTTGTAGACGCGATGGCCGAAACCCATCAGCTTCTCGCCCGATTCGATTTTCTTCCGCAGCACCTCCTCGGCACGTTCGGCGTTGCCGATCTCGAAGACCATATCCAGCGCCGGCCCGGGCGCGCCGCCGTGCAGCGGACCTTTCAGCGCGCCGATGGCGCCGGTGATGGCGGAGACGAGATCGGAGCCTGTCGATGCGATCACGCGGGCGGTGAAGGTGGAGGCGTTGAGACCGTGATCGACGACGGTGTTGAGATAGGTCTCCAGCCCGCGCACGCGTTCGTGCGACGGCGGCTCGCCGGTCAGCATGTAGAGAAAGTTCGACGCATGGCCGAGATCGGGGCGCGGCGCGATGGGCTGTCGATCGTTTCGCAGCCGCCAGTGGGCAGCGACGATCGTGGGGAAGGCGGCCAGGAGATTGCGGGCGGCTTCGTCATCGGCAGCACAGACAAGAGTGTCTGTGCCACATTGATCCTGCTTCCTTGAAGAGCCTGCCGAATCGACCAGAGACGACGTGGCACAGACACTCTTGTCTGTGCTTCGCGAATCTCCGCGCAGACTGATGGTCCCCGCCGCCATCCGCAAGGCATCCATACCGTCCGCATTCGCACGCGCCGCCGCGCGCAGGATTTCGTATGCAACCGGCGGCAACTCCCGCCTCCGCGCGAGATCACCGCGAAACGCCGTCAGCTGCTCTTCGTCCGGCAGCGCGCCGTACCAGAGCAGATGCGTGGTCTCTTCGAACGTTGCGTTCATGGCCAGCTCGGCCACCGGGAATCCGGCGATGACCAGCTCCCCCGCCGTGCCATCGACCATGCTCAGCGAGGTCTCCGCGGCAACGATGCCTTCCAGTCCGTTGTGGATCGTAGTGTTCTCGTTCATGCTCGCAACCTACGATCGCGCATCAATGTTGTCAATATTGATTGCACGATCAATATCCGAGTGATAGCGTGTGCGCCGCAATGGTTACCTGGCTCAGTTCAGACGACGCATCGAAACGCCTCGGCGTCAGCAGGACGACGTTGTATGCCTACGTCAGCCGCGGCCTGGTGCGCTCCTCTCCCACTCCCGGCAAGAGCCATCAGCGCCGCTACGCCGCGGAGGATGTCGAACGGTTGCGAAGCAGAAGCGAACAGCGCCGCGATCCCGGAAAGACCGTCGAGCGGTCACTTCATTGGGGCGTGCCCATCCTGGAATCGTCGATCACGCTGATCGACTCCGATCATCTCTACTACCGCGGCTACGACGCCTGCGAGCTGGCACGCACGCGCACGGTCGAAGAGGTGGCGGCGCTGCTCTGGACCGGCAGCTTCGACGTCAGCCTTTTCGCCAGCACGCCGCTGCACGTCGTCGCCGGCGGAAAGAGCGTCGAAGACCTGCCGTTCGTCAGCCGCGCGCAATCGATGCTCCCGCTGGTCGGGGCGCGCGATCCGCTCGCCTACGACCTTCGCCCGCGCGCCGTCGCCCAGACCGGCTGGCGCATCGTCAATCTGCTGGCGAGCGTCGCGGTGGAATCGGCGGAGTTGGAAGACTCGGTCGAGGAGACGCTGCACAAGCGCTGGATTCCGAAGACGCCGCACGCAATCGAGCTGCTCCGCGCGGCGTTGATCCTCTGCGCCGATCACGAACTGAACGTCTCCTCCTTCACCGCCCGCTGCGTGGCCTCGGCAGGATCGAGTCCGTACGCGGTCGTGGTAGCGGGGCTGACGGCGATCGAAGGGGCGAAGCACGGCGGGATGAGCGAGAAAGTCGAAGCGATGTTCGACGATCTGCGCCGCGCCCGCGACGTTCGCAAAGCGCTGGCCGACCGGCTTCGGCGCCACGAGCCGATTCACGGCTTCGGGCATCGCCTCTATGCCGACGGCGATCCACGCGCCGCGCTGCTGATGGAGATGCTGGCGAAGCGCTTCACCAAATCGCCCGAGGTCGTGTTCGCGCGCAGTGTGGCAAAGGCGGGCTATGAGCTCACCGGCGACAAGCCGACCATCGACTTCGCGCTCGTGGCGCTTGCGCGCGCCCTCAAGCTCGATCGCGGCGCCCCGCTGACGCTCTTCGCCCTCGGCCGCAGCATCGGCTGGATCGGCCATGCCATCGAGCAGTACGCGCGGGACGAAATGATTCGTCCGCGGGCGCGCTACGCGGGCGAACCGCCGAGATCGTCATGAATCCGATCGTCATGCTCCTTGCACTCAAACCGCTCGGAGACCACGATCATGGACACCAAAGAACTGACTCTGCCGAAGCTGTTTTTCATCGTCGCCACGCGCGCGATCCTCGGAGCAGGAGTCGCTCTGTTCGCCAGCCGGAATCTGCCCGAGAAGACGCGGCGCAATGCCGGCCTCACGCTCGCGCTCGTCGGTGCGGCGACCACCATTCCGGCGGCGCGCCTGGTGATGGAATCGCGGCGGTCGCCGTTCGAACGCCTCATGCGGCGATTTCGTTAGCGTGATGGTCAGGGACGCACGCTGCGTGCGCCCCTGACACTGAATCAGCGCGATTCGGCTTCGCTTGCCTGCGAAATACTCTCGACCGTCTTCGCCACTCGCTCCGGCTTTTGCGTTTTCGTGGCCAGGTCCGCCTGGGCCACGATGCCGAGGAGGTGCCCCTGATCGTCGACGACGGGAACGCGGCGTACCTGATGCGTCTCCATCGTCCTGATCGCTTCCTTCACGTTGTCGTCCGGGCCGCAGGTGAACAGATCGCGGCTCATCACGTCGCTGACCTTCGTATCCGCCGGTTTCCCCTCGGCGACGATTTTGATCGCCAGATCGCGGTCGGTCACCATCCCGATCAGCTTGCGTTCCTGATCGAGCACCGGAATCGGTCCGACGTGGTTGTCTTTCATCAGTCCGGCCGCCTTCTGCGCGGAATCGTCGGCACGGACGGTGACTGGATCTTTGGTCATGATGTCTCTGAGCGTTGCCATATGAGTCTCCTCTTTCGTTCAACGCTCACACTGCAAGCCTCGATCCGACTCAGTGGCGCGCCTGCATCACGCGGATGAGCCACCACGCGAATATCACGCCGATCACAGCCATGGTGACCGGTTCTCGCGTTTCATCCCGGCATGCGCGGGTTTCACGCCACGGTCCGAACATTGGATCTCGACGCCGACGGCACTCCCGAAATCATCGCCGAGTTTTCGACCGGCCACAGTCCTGACAATCCCGACACGTGGGTCTTCCGCTGGACAGGAAACGCCCTGCAGCTCATCTCTCCGACCTGCCCCGTGGGACGGCTTTCGCTCAGTTGCCTCGGTCTGGTCACGCCGATCGATCTCACTGGCGACGGCCATATGTCGCTGCTCGACTGGCCGGCATTGAAAATCGGACCGGACGGAAACGTCATCGTCGACGGGACTTGGTCGATCTACTCTCTGAACAACGGCGTATTCACGCAAACGAGCGATGCCTTCGTCTTCGCTCACGAGTTCCGCCGCGGCAATGGAAATCCGTTCACGTCCGAGCAGGACTTCACGGCGACTCCGGGAGCGGGAACCTTGCGCATCATCAACGGCATGGGATCGGAGTCGTCGGCGAGCGGTCGCATCACGCTCAACGGTGTCGACGTCGCCACGCCCTCCGATTTTCAGCGCAAGCAGCACGTGATGGACATCGCAGTCACGCTCGCGGCGGAGAATAATCTGACCGTCCGCCTCGACGGAAAGCCTGGCTCGAAGATCACCGTGCTCGTGCGAGACGCGACGGCTCACTAGCACGTTCAAGCGCCATCAGCTTCGCGAAAGGCAACGTTGTCGTTTCGCCAGGCGCGCAGTGCGGCCCGGGACAGCTGCACGCGCTTGCGGACGGTGGCGCAGGTCAGCCCGAGGCGGTCGGCGATGTCGCGATACGACGCGTGCTGGAAAATGCGCAGGACGAAAACGTCACGCAGGCGATCGGGGAGCAGCGACGCCAGCGCATTGGGATCGAGATCGCTTCGATCTCCCTGCTGTGCCTCAGGCAGTTGCACGCGCTCGCCTTGCAGCACTTCGAGCCGCTGCGCCGTCAGCGCGTGCCGGGCCCGATCGCGATAGATGTCCTTGCAGACATTGCAGGTCAGGCGCATCAGCCACGATGCCGGAGAGTCGATCCCGCCGGCGAAGCGCGGCAGTTTCTTGTGCGCGCGCAGCATCGCTTCCTGCAACGCGTCTTCGGCATCGAGACGGTTTCCGTTCATCTGGCGAAGGCACGCGGCGAAGAGCCGGCGGGAGTGCTTCATCCACAGCGTCCAGAAAGCCTGCTCGTCCCCGGCCTGCAACGCCAGCAGAAGCTCGCGATCGCGCGCTTCCTCTTCCTTCCGCTCGGATGGCGAAGGGCGAAAGCGGGCCGGCAATGTGGGATGCATGTTCGCGAATTGCATGAGTAGACCTCCGGAGTGTCGAGGCGCGCCGGCTGCCGGCGCGCCTCAGGACGATGATCAGTGCCCGTCCGGTGGCGGGGGCGAGTCGTTCTCCACCGTGGGGTCGAGCCAGAAGTGCACCGTCCCGCTCTGGAGGTTCACACGGTAGTGATAGGGACCGATGATCTTGACGGTCTTCTCAGGATCATCGTTCAGCGCCGAAACGACGCAATGTTTGTCGTCGGTCAGGCTGATGATGAACGGCGCCGGGAGCGGCTCGGTGAAGGTGATGCCCGGATCTTGAAAGGTGTCTTCACCCTCGATCGTGAAGACGATGTCGCCGGCGAAAAGCCACGGAACACGGACCGGGTCGGGGGAAATCGTCACGATTTCCGAGGCGAGCGGATCGATCGTTACCGTAACCAGAATGGGGTCGCTGAGAACAGGCTTCTCGGATGGATCCAGATCCTTCAGGAGGGGTTGGACGGACATGGGCGTCTCCTTTCTTTGCGTAGGTACAGCGGTGGATAAGACCGGGGCGGGCGGCCCCGGAACAGACACACGTGGCGGGCAAAACCACTAGCGGGGCGGCGAATGCGCAGGCGCGATGGTGGCGGTCAGGGCCGCGAATTCCGCTTCGCGGTAGCCTCCGGCAACGAGCCTCTGCACCAGCGGTGAGGCTTCCGCCTGGCGGCCGAGCGCGAGCAGCGCGCGAACGCGAATCGCGGCGACGGCAGGATCCTGCGCCGCGCCATTGGCGATGGCGGCCGCGCGCGTTCTCCGTTGCGACGCCACCGGCAGCCGGCCATCCCGCTCATCGATTGCAGCGGCAGTGACGAGGGCGTCGCAGAGGATGCGAATACTCACCGCGTCCTTCGCGCGCTCCGTCACGAGTGCGTCGCTCAGGCGGAGAGCATCGTCCGAGGCGTTGCGCGCGCCGCGCAGATCTCCCAGTTGGAACCGGATTCTGGCAAGCCGCGCCAGTGACGCGGCGAGATCGCGCCGCCATGCCGGACGCGCGTCGGCACGCACGAGCTCTCGCAGATCCCCCGTTGCACCCTCGGCGAGCGCGAGCCCTTCCGCTGGACTGGCGACGGCAGCGAGGCGCGACTGCGCCACATCGCGATTCCGCCTGGCGTCCGCATTCGACGGATCGTGCGTCGCGAGCTTTGTCGTCATGGCGAATTCTTCGCGGGCACACGCAAGCGCCTGGGCCGAGTCGCCGGTGACCAGGTGAAGCGCACCGGCGTAGGCGAGACTGACGGCCAGCCGCCGTTGCCTGCGGGCGTCGTCCGGCGCTTTCTGCAACAGGCGGCGGCGCATCTGCAGGTCCTCATCGAATGCGTTGCGCGCGCCGGTGAAATCGCCGCGGCCCTGCAGGATCACGCCGAGGCGGTTGGCGGAGTTCGCGAGGTCAGCCTGCCACTGCTCGTTGTCGGGAGCACGGCGAAGCCGGTCGCGATCGAGATCGTAGGTGATTCGATATTCGGCCAACGCCCGCGGCAGATCGCCGGCCAGCTCATACGCCGCGCCGATGTTTCCATGCGCGTAGCTGACCTCGGCCTGGTATTTCGGATCGTTCGGATGGCGCTGCGCCAGTCGCTGCGAGACGGCGAAGTACGACTGGAAGTTCTCCAGCGTGCCGCGCGCATCGCCTTTGCGGCGCAGCGCGTCGCCAAGGCCGAAGTAGGCGTTGGAAAGCGTCAGCTGCCATTCCTCGCGCGCGGGATCGCGCGCGACGGCGGCATCGCCGAAGCGCACCGACTGCCGGAACAGCTCGATCGCCTGCGGCAGCTTTCCTTCCTTGTCGCGCGCCTGGCCGAGTTGCGCAAGCGCGAGGGCGTTGTCGTTCAGATCCTGCCCGGTCATCTCCTCGGGACGGAGCGATGCGAAGTAGGCCAGCGCCCGGGAGGCTGCGTCGTCGAGAACGTCGAGACGGCCGAGCGGCTCGAGCTTGGCCCGGAGGTCTCCGACCATGAACCGGACCAGACCTTCCGCCTGACCGCGGCGACGCTGCGCTTCGTTTCGCGCGGTGGTGACGTCGAATGCATACTTCGTGGCGCCGGCCAGGAGCAGCGCGATCGCCAGCGCGGCGGCGGCGATGCGGATGCGCCGCTTCGGCCGGTCGATGATTCGCTGGATGGCGACACGTGCCTCCGCCGCCGTCGGACGGTTCGATGGCGTCAGATCCTTCAACGATGCCACCAGCGCCGTGAGGTCGCGCGGCTGGCCGGTCATGGCGAGGCTTTCGCCGCGCGCGGCTCGTTGCAGCAGTTCGTCGCGGCCGAGGGCGGAGTCGTACGGCGGATTCTCGGTCAGCAGCGTTTGCAGCAGCAGACCGAACGAATAGAGATCGCTGGCGGGCGTGATGTCGCCTCCGACAGCCTGTTCGGGACTCATGTAGACCGGCGTGCCGGCGATGATCGAGCGCGTACGCCGCCGAGGGGCATTCGCGCCGGCAATCGGAAAGATGAGCGTGGCGGCATCCTCGATGCGGTCTTCCAGTTCATCCGCGGAGGTGATCTCGTCGCCGAGCGTCTCGAGGTGGGCGATGCCGAAATCGAGAACCTTGACCGTCCCTTCGGCCGTGATCATCACGTTCTCGGGTTTGAGATCGCGATGGACGATCCCTTTTCTGTGCGCGGCGACGAGCGCGGCCAGGATCTCGGCGGCGACGCGCAACGTTTTCGGCCGGCTCATGCCGCGCTCGATGGCGCGCTTCAGCGTGATGCCGTCGATGAGCTCGAGCACCAGAAAATCGCCGTCGGGCGATTCGATGTATTCGAAGATGCGGCAGATGTTCGGATGATCGAGCGCCGAGAGCGCGCGGGCCTCACGGAGAAACCGCTCGCGCGCCACCTCGCTGCGATCGCCGCGGATGGCTTTGATCGCAACGTTTCGTCCGAGGCGCTCGTCGACCCCGGCGTACACCTCCCCCATCCCGCCCTGCCCGAGGGCACGGAGAACGCGAATGTGTCCGCCGATGACGCTTCCGATCATCAGATTGCCGCGCCCGCGCCGCAGAAATGCCAGTACGGAATCCGGCCACGCGATACCGCCGGAACTACCTCTCTTATGGGAGAGACCGTGGCTCGCCGATTCCCTACCCTCGTCTCGTAGCCATCGTGAGGCCGGTTGCGCGTGCATGAGATCGTCCCGATTCCTTAGAATGCTGATCTTCCCAATTGCTTTCGATGGGTAATGTCGCTCCTGCCCACAAGGAAGTCGTAAGTGACTGGTAGGAGTCTGGTGAGATTCCATGCCCCGCTTCAGCTTTGACCGGTTCTGGCTCGATTCCGAACAGAAGCTGCTCTGCCGCGGCGATGAGCCGGTGCATCTCACGCCGCGCGCGTTCCGCCTGCTGGAGTTTCTGCTGCGCCAGTACCCGAAGGCGGTGAGCAAGCGCGAGTTGCTGGACCACGTCTGGTCCGGCGGAATCGTGGAGGAAGCGAACCTCAAGACGCTGGTGCTGGAGATCCGCACCGCGCTCGAGGAGCGTGGAGGACGCGCCGACGCCATCCGCACGGCCTACGGTTTCGGATACGCCTTCGCCGGCAGCGTGCAGATCGATGACGGCAACTCCCCGACGATGCTGGTGGCGCTGCGCTGGCCGGATGGCGCCATCCGTCTCCCGGCAGGCAATTACAAGATCGGACGCGCCCCCGGCTGCGCCATCGTGATCGACGCGCCCTCCGTTTCGCGCGAGCATGCGCAGCTGACCGTTTCCCGCGACTCACTCCGCCTCACGGACCTCGGCAGCAAGAACGGGACGTTCGTGGGAAAGACCCGCATCGATACCCCGATCGATCTCTTCGACGCCTGCCGCATCACCATCGGCGAGATCGTCATCGAGGTCTCGCGACTGGGCAAGGACACGTCGACGGAAACGGTGGGATAGCTTCATCGCAGAGAAAACCTCTGCGTGCTCTGCGCCTCTGTGGTGAGGGCTTCTCAAAGCTCCGTTCACAAGACGCGAGTCCCGCGTCTTGTCTACGTCACGAGAGGCGAATCAGAAAAACAACTTCAACCAAGGAGAAAACCATGTCCACATTCACAATCGACATCCCGGTCGGACCGATCTGGAACAATGACGACGCCAAAGTCAAGGCTCCGATCGCCTGCGCGGCGCACCTCGGCACATGGAACGGCCAGTGGAAGACCGTGGTCGAAGGAGAGATGAGCGTGGCCGGCTGCACGCTTACCGTCGGCGGCAGCGGCTCGTCGACCTTCACCGTCGACGTTCCCGCTGGCCCGATCTTCAGCAACGATGACGCAAAGGTGAAGGCCCCGATCGCGGCTGCCTCGTACGGCGGCACCTGGAACGGTCAGTGGAAGACCGTGGTCGAAGGCCAGATGAGCGTCATCGGCTGCACGTTCAAGGTCTGAGTCCCCGGCGCATTGCGAAGAGAGAACGTTGGGAGCCGGCGGTCCGGCTCCCAACTCATTTCAGCGGAATGGTCCAGGTGCCTCGTACGTAGCCGCACATGGCGTCGCCGTCCCAGCCGCCCATCCAGAAGGAGATGTTCCAGGGATAGCGCTCGTCGGCGCCGAGGCGGTTTGCGGCGATGGCGCCGTTCATGTCGATGTTCCAGCCGGAGAGCTGCAACGCCAGTTGTGCGGCACGGCGATCGATCGGCCGGTTGTTGGGTGTTCCCTGTGACAGGTTCCACCACTGCTCGACGATTCCCAGCTCGTAGATGCGCGACTCCAGCTCCGCGCGTTTCACCGCGTTCTTCTTCGGCGTCGACGCCAGAAGCGCTTCGAGGCTGGCCTTGCGGTTGAGCCGGTTCTGGATCAGCGTCACGTTCGCCGCGTTCGGCAGCCCGGTTGCCTGCGCCACCTGCTCCGAGTTCGAGGTGAACGTGGTGGCCTGCCGGCGCGTCAACATCGTCGAATCGGCCTCGTTCTCCGGCATGGCGGGATTGGCGGGATTGAGGTAATCGACGCGATCGAGCAGCAGCGTTTTTCCGGCCGCCAGCGTGACCCGGAAGGGATTGATGATGAAGTAATCGTTGCGGACCAGCAGCCCGTTGTGCTCGATCACCATCCCGTCGACGAAGGCGATCTTCCCGCCGGCGAGATCCGGCACATCCTCGCCGTCGCGCTGCGCGCTGGTGACGTGGACGCCGACCTTCGGCCCGCCGCCGGGCCCGAAATCGCGCTCCCACACGCCCGGCTCGTCGGGCTGGAAGTGGAGTTTGTGATCGAGATCGGGCTCGCCGCAAAACGCGAAGGTGTAGCCGCTCACGCCGCGCAGCTCGTCCGTCGGATCGGGGTCCGTGGCCATCCGCATCTGAAACCAGCCTTCGAAATCGAGGATCAGCATGGCGTCGCCCCTCACTGCGTCGTTATCCCGATATTGAGCCATCTGGCGCGCCAGTCGATGGCCAGCCGCTGCATGTTGCTCTGGCAGTATTCGAGCCGGCGCCAGATGCGGGATCGTTCGAAGCCGCTCTCGCGATTGTTGGGAAGATCGATCCACGGATCGCCGTCGCCGAGAAGCTCCGCGTACATCCCCACGATGGTATCGAAGCGCTCCTGGAACAGGTCCCAGGTCGACTCGCCGCTGGGGAAGAGCAGGACGTCGCCGTTCAACTCGAATCCCGGACCGGCGTTCCGCATCCCGTCCGGCGATTTCTCGCGCGGGTTCCTGAACGCGGGCAACTCGGTGAGCATCTCCGCCAACGGCCGGATGAACATGGTCATGAGCGGGAAGAAGGCCGCGTCCATCAGCGAGGTGACTTCCTTCTGCGTCTTGACATTGTCGCTGTAGAGATAGAGCAGCAGGAGCAGCATCAGCTCGTAGCTTTCGTTGAAGATGCGCGATACCAGAATCGTGTGGGGATTCGTCAGCAGCGTGACTTCGGAGCGCTCCACGTCCGGATAGAGCGCCGTCATCGGATTGCGCACCACCGGCCGCGCCGCCAGCTCGCCGAGGCCGAATTCCTCCATGTCGCCGCGGATGCCGGTGAAGAGACAGAAGTGCGTCCAGCGGAGATAGTCGGCATTGACGGAGATGCCTTCGCCCTGCTCCAGGATCATGGTGATGGCCTGGCGCGCGCTGGCCAGACCGCTGATCTTGATGAGATCGACGTCGTATTGATTGAGGTCGTCCATCGACCCTTTTTCCTGCGGCCCGCCGGGACCGCCGAAGATCTGCAGCGACGGCTTGCCGACGAACAGCTCTTTCTCGCCCATGGCCTCGGCCAGGTAGTCGAAGCCGGAGCGGATGGCGAGGTAGAGCTCCTGCACCGAATCCCAGCCGAACCCGAGAACCGGCGCGCTGGTGGTGAGGAGCAATTGCGAGCCGGCGCCGCGCATCTTCGGCGCCCCCTTCGCCAGCAAGGCGTCGAACATCTGCCCGCGGCTCTTGACGTGCTTCTGCGTGCCGCACCACTTCCGCGCATCCTTCTGGCTGACCGGCTCTCCCGGTTTCAAGTCGGCGATCAGATCGTCGGGCGACTCGAATCGCTGGAAGCGCTTGATGGTGTCGAGATTGCCGCGCGTGAGCGCCAGCTTGATCCCGGCCTTGCCGTAGTAATCGGCGTTCTGCGGCATGTTCGGCCGGGTGAACGACGGCGTGCCGCCGATGGAGGAGAGGAGGTTGAGCGCCAGCCCGAGGTGCTCCATCTCCTGCCGGGCGATCAGAGCGATCGAGCTCGACCAGCGTCGTACCCGCTCCAACGCCACCGGCTCCAGCCCTTCCCACGTGTACCGCTTCAGCGAATAGACGGCGAAGAGGTACTGCGCCATCAGTTGATGTTCGAGCTCGCTGGCCGTGCGCAGCGCATCGATCAGCCCCGCCCGTGTGGTGATCTCCGGTTTCATGGCGAACCTCCGATCAGGCCACGCGTTTGAATCGCCGGAGATAGGTCTTGCCGTCGCCGATCAGCAGTTCGTCTTTGACGATCTTGAACGGCCGCGGCTGCGCCGTGCCGGTGTATTGCCGCAGCACGTCGGTGATCACGTTGGCCGTGACCACGCCGCTCTCGTAGTCGACGGTGTACGTGCCGAAGTAGGCCATGTAGTTGTTGAACGACGCCACCATGTCGTCGTTCGCGGTCGCCCCCATCGTCCACCAGGCGCCATCCGGGATCGGAAGCGGCGGATTGATCGAGATCTGCACGGAGACGTTGCCCGCCGAGTCGTACACCCAATACCCCAGCGGCGGATTCCCCCACGGATACGACTTGCCCGGCTTCCCGGGATCGTTCATGTCCCACGCCTCAACCATCTGCCACGACCCGACGATGGGTCCGAAGTCCTGTTTCTTGGCCATTTGCTCTCTCCTTCTCCGATGCGGCTTGACTAGGAGAGAGCGGAGAACGGCAGTTCCCTACCCAAAGAAGCGAATTTGGGAGCTCCACGAGAAGAACGGCTCCGACTTTCCATAGTGATGCAAGAATGAATTTTCGCGACAAAGTGGAAAAACGCTGCGCTACATCGGTCCTCTCACCAGGAAGGCTCATGACGAATCGTTTCCATCGCTGGACACCCTGGGTTGGCGGTATTGCCGCGGCGGTGGTGATCGCGCTGCTCGTTCCGGCGATTCGCAGCGCGCTCTACCGCTCGCCGATCGACAGGCTGGTGGCGCTGTCGGCGAAAACGGGGCGCATCGTCGAGCCGCGCATCAGCGGTGGATTCGGCTGGTCGCCGTACCGCGGACCGGATCGGGGGAACGGTGCTCTGTTCGGCGACCCCGAGCGGATGAAGCTCAGCGGCGCGGCGGGGGAGCTGATCGAGCGCGCCCAACACGATGCGGGCGCCGAGGCGCAGCACGACGCCGGCGTGGCCATGATGCTGACGCAGAACCCGGCCGGTGCGATCGGGCGGCTCGAGGTCGCCGCGAAGGCGAAACCATCCGCGGGAGTCTGGAGCGATCTCGCCGCCGCCCGTTACGCAGCCGCGTCCGACCTCGGGCGCACGGCGCTCTACCCACAGGCGCTGGCAGCGGCGGATGCTGCGCTGCGACTCGACGAGAATCACCCCGAGGCAGCGTTCAATCGCGCACTCATCATCGAGCGGATGGGGCTGGCCGGCGAGGCCCGCGCGGCCTGGACCCGCTATCTGACCGTCGATCCGTCTTCGAAATGGGCGGAGGAAGCGCGGTCGCATCTCTCCTCGCTGCCGGCGGCAACGAAGGCGTCGCAATTCGACCGCGACCGGCCGGCCCTGGAGAGCGCCGCGGAGCGCGGCGACGCCAAGGTGCTGGGATCGCTCCTCGCGCAATACGCTCCCCGCGCGAGCGCGATGGCCGAGGTCGAGTACCTCGGGCGCTGGGGAGAGGCGGCGCGACAGGGAAAGGACGCCGATGCGGCGCGCTGGCTCACCATCGCGCGCAACATCGGCTCCGCAATCGCGCGTGATGGGAATGACACGCTGCTCCGCGATGCCGTGCAGGCGATCGATGGCGGGGCGGCGCGACAGAGCCTCGCCGAGGCGCATGTTGCGTATCGCGCGGGGCGGCTGGCGTACAGCAAGCAGCAACTCGATGAAGCCGCGCGTGATCTCGAGCATGCGGCGGCGCTCTTCGAACAGGCGCGTTCGCCGATGGCGCTCGCCGCTCGTTACTACGCCGCCAGCGTGCATCAATCCAGACTCGAAGGCTCCGCCGGCGCGGAGCTGGAGCGCGTTCTCGCCGCCGCCGACGCCAGTCCGGCATACCGAATCCTGCGCGCGCGGGTGCGGTGGGAGCTCGGCCGCGCGCGGATGTTCGATTACGACTGGCCAGGGGCGGCGGCGCTTCTCGCCGAAAGCGCGCGGCTGTTTCGCGAGGCGGGAGATAGCGCGGACGAAGCGGCCGTCGACACCATCCTTTCCTACTGCCTGGCCGCCGAGGGGCACGGGGATGAATCGTGGTCGGCGCGCATCGCCGCATTGCGCGCGTTCAGCACCGAGGGAAATGCCGGACGGCTCATCGGTGCCATCGGCGGCGCCATGCGCGCGGAACGGCTCGCGGGCCGGAACGACGCAGCGCTGGCGCTGGCGCGGCTGCTTCAGCCGTCAGCCGGCGATGCGGAGCAACTTCCGCGCGTTCTCGACGCCTTGCAGCTCCGGTCGATGCTGGAGTCGGCGAGCGGCAATGGCGAGGACGCGCTTCGCACGGCGCGGCAGGAAGAGACGCTCGCGCGCGGCATTGCCGATCCATCGTTGCGCGCGCGGAGGTTTGCGGACGCCGACCTGGCTACGGGCGCGGCACTGGCGAGCTCCGACCCGCGCGCCGCGATTGCCCGGCTGCAGCGCGCCATCGACTTCTACCGCCGCAGCGAGTTCACGGCCGCGCTCCCCGAGCCGCTGCTGCTGCACGCGCGCTGCGCGCTGCAGGCCGGCGACGCTACGACCGCGATGCGCGATCTCGAGGAGGGGATGTCCATCGTCGAGAAGCATCCCGCGGCCTCCGGCAACGCCAGCGGCGCCGGCTTCCTCGACGCCGATCACGCACTCTTTTCCGAAGCGATCCGCCTCGCTCTCGACCGCGGCGAGAACGCCGCCGCCTTTGCGATCGCCGAACGGTCCCACGGCGCGTCGATCACCGCGGCGGAGATGCAGAAGCGGCTGGCCGGCAGCGGCACGGCGCTGCTCGAGATCGTAGTCATGCCCGACCAGGTGGTCACCCTTGCCGTCACGCAGGACGACGTTCAGGTCACGCGCCGGCGCAGCGAGGGCGTTGCGTGGGAGACGCTCGCCGATGAGAGTCTCTCGGAGAGCGGTTCCACAGCGGCAGCCAGGCTGTACGACGATCTGATCCGGCCGGCGGAGGCGATCCTCACACGAGTCCGCAACGTCATCATCGTCCCCGACCCGCGGCTCGAATCAGTTCCCTTTGCCGCGCTGTACGACAGCACCACCGGCCGGTATCTGGTCGAGCGCGCCGGTGTGGCCATCGCCTCGAGCGCCGGCTCGCTGCAACGCGAGAATCTCCACGCCAGCACCTCGGTGGCGACGATGAGTCTCCCGACCGGCGGCGTGACCGGCACGCGGGCTCTGGCGGAAGTGGAACCGGAGCTGGCGGAGATCGCCGCGCTCTATCGCCGCGCGACCTCGATTCCGCCGGCAAAGGCGACCTTCTCCGCGCTGCGCCAGGGAATGTCGTCCGCCGACGTCGTTCACGTGTCGGGACATACCGAGCGCCAACCGGCCGGCGGGGAGTACGCGTTGCTGCTGGCCGGCCCGAACGGCACCGAGCGGACGTCGTCGCGTTCGATCGCGGCGACGCCGTTTCCGAACGCGCGCCTGATCGTGCTGGCGGCGTGCGAGACGCTCCGCCCTCCCGCATCCTCCGAAACTCACGCCCTCAGCCTCGGCGCCGCCTTCGCCGCGTCGGGAGTGGAGGGTGTGATCGGCACTCTCACACCGATCGGCGATCGCGACGCGCGAACGTTCTTCGGCGTTCTCCATCGGCGGCTCGCCGGCGGCGACAGCGCCGGTGACGCCCTTCGCGCGGCGCAGATGGCCGCCATCGATCAGCAGAAAAACAGCGGCGGATCACGGGCATGGCGCTCGATCCAGCTGATCACCCGCCGCATCTGGATCACGAAAGGATAGGTGGACTATGAGCAGGACTCCCGGTTCGTTGAGATTGAAGTTCTCCGGCATCTGTACGCACTTCCGATTCGGCGTGGTGGCGGGCGTCCCGCACCGCGTCGTGCTTCCGGATGCGACACGAGTGCAGACCGGTCTCGTGGCCGTGCAGGACCCCGACGGTTCGATCCCTCCGCCGGTGCTGTATTACCTCACGCCGCACTTTCCGTCGATCGAGGTCGAGTCGAGTGATGTCGATCTCACGGTCCCCGGTTTTATCGACAAGCAAGGCCATATCCTGTCCGGCGTTCGTCTGCAGGTGCCCAACGCCGTTGACGGCCCGATGCACTATGACGACGCGGACTTTCCGGGACTTACCGCCTTTGTGGAGCATTACAACTATTCGAGCGACGTGGTCCTCGACGGCCGCGCAGCCTGCTACTTCGATCTGTTCAGCGGAACGCTAAAAACCCACCCTCCGATCTTCCCGAACGCTCCTCGGCGCGTCGAAATCACGGTGAAGACGGATGGTCCGCCCGAGTTGCTGATCTCGCCGCTCAGCTTTCTGGGAGGACCGGGCCAGTCGCGTCGAATCGTGCTCGGCACCGACGACTCGCCGGATGTGACGCTCCGGGTGAGAAACGTCGAAGAGATCATTGAAGGCCTCTGGGTCGCGGAAGACCACGGAGATTTCGACTTCCTGCTCCACTACCTGACCGCCCGAGGCGGAATTCCTGAGGTCATCAGCAACAAAACGCCGGGGATGCCGAGTGGCAAACTGAAATCGGTCACCAAAGAACGGCTGGCCGAGATGCTGAGTCAACTCTCGATTCTATTAACCGATCTCGGACCACCGCTGGCGCAATCGAGCTTCGGTTTTGCCAGCGTCCGAGTCCCCTCCGCCGCAGACGATGATCTCAACGCGTCCTGCGCGGACTCGCACTATCCATGAGAAAGAAAAGGCAGGCGACCAGCAAACGAGAAGATGATTCATCCGCCTGTATGGCATTCCTGATGGCGAGCATGTAGTATTACCTATTGACTTCCGTCATGCAGTCACCTTTGTGGCGTTGCTACGGAGCGTCTGCGGGGCTCGAATCTGAAGGAGGAAATGATGGCGCAATCCAGCGACGGCGGCCCCAGCGCGGACGAACAATATCGGGCCGCTCTTCAGGTCCTGGCCTCGCCTTCATTCAGTCTCGCTCCTGCGACTGAGAAGCAGACGATTCTTTGGGACTTCGTTTCCCGATATCCCTATGGGGACGAGCGCCGCCCTCCTCTCAATACGACGATCTTTCAGTTGATGATCCGGCTGATCAATCGGGGCAACCTTCGCAAAGCATTCGACGTGGACATCGATGTGCGTCCGCCGCGGACGAAGGCCTTTCATCCCTGCGGCACCATGGCGAAGATCCGATTTGTCATCGACGGTCAGCACCCGTTCACGGGACTCTTTGCAACGGGAGCCGTGGGGCTGGCGCGAATGTCCCTGGCGATGGGTGAACAAAACTACGGGCCTTCCGGCGCATTCAAGTTCCTCATCGACGGTGCGCATCGCTCGGAAAACCTTCTTCTCGACCAATCCCTCGATACGCAGACAAGTCGCGATTTCTTCGAGCGCGCTCCGACGAACCTGACCCTCAAGCCGTCGACCTATCCTTTGAAACTGGTGTTTCCGCTGCTTGATTGGTGGCTTTCGGCGATCTCGAATCCGATGTTTCAGTCGTTGGAACATCTCGCCGCCGTGAACTGTGACGGCACGACCGCCGATCCCGTGGTCGCTCCGCAACTCGTATTTCTCTACGGCCCCGCCCCACTCCATCCGGACCCGGCAACGACCAGGGACTTTCGCGACATCCTCAAAGCAATTCCTTCGGGAACCACGCTCTACCGGATCTTTGGCAGAATGAACGAGACCGCGGATCAGATCTACATCGGCTCGCTCCAGACGGAGTCGCCGTTCGTGGCATCCGAATTCGGCGACCGTATTGTTTCTCTACGGCATACCAGGAGCTAGATGAGAGCAGTGGCTTCGGGAGCACGACCGGCTGACGACCTACTTTGAGGCCATGTATTTCATCGCGGCCATTCCGGGCATAAAGAAATACACGCCAGCGCGCACGGTAACAAATCGCGGCATGTCGTGGATCCGCTTCCGGAATGGCGTCGCCTCAATGGTCATGATGCCCTTACCGTCGTTGCCGCCGACAATCGGGTCGCTGGTGTCGATAAGCCCGTGAAACTCGGAGTCATTGCACCACGTCTGCTGTACGAACTCGAACTGCCTCTGCGTGCTGGCGTTCAGTGCGATGAAGTGAAGGCCGCGCGGCTTGCCATCGTCCTTCAAATCGATCGGTGCTTGATGGTTGGTCATGGTGAGCGGGAAAAGCGGCTCGCCGTAGATGATGCCGCGGCGCACGAGCCGGTGCCGGCTGGTCGTCAGATACGATTCCGACGGGGAGTCGTTCTGCAGCGAGTCGCGGGGATTGGACCGGCGGATATGCGCACCGATCGGACAACGGCGTCCGTCCAGATCGAGCTCCGTGTACGCGAACTCATCGGTCTCGGAGTAGCGTGGATCGTCGCGGTGGGGACTAAGCACCAGCGGCGTACCACTCGGCCACCGTCCGAAGAATTTCGCACCCATTTCGAGCATCTCGTGCGAATCAGGTCCCGCCTTCTCCTGAATAAAGTTCCAGAAACCGGCCACGTCCTGTTCGAGCTTCCGGTAGACGAGGAAGGATCCATTCCTGCCGAAGTCGCGGCATTTCGGAAGTTTGCCTTCGGGGAAGGCAGGCAGGATCCCATGAGGATCGTTCACGGCAGGAACGTTCGGGCTTGGGCCGTACAGATCGTAGCCGTCCGGGTACCCGAGGACGACTTCACCGAGCCGTATCGTATTGTTGGGCTCTTCGTCGGCGCTGTCTCCGATGCCTTCGACCGCAGGCTGTCCGACTCCGTCATGGAATCCGAACATTTCCTTCGAGCACTCGGGCCGGGCGCCTTCCTCCGTGCAAAGCTCTTCGATTTTATGAACGTTGAGGATGATGCGCTGCTCTGCCAGCAACTCTTCGCGCTCGATCGGAGTCTGCGCGTAAAGAAGCAGGAGGGCGTGAACTGCTTTCGTGTTGTGACCGCCGAACTGCCATGTTTCGGGATCGTTCGGACCGGTGTCGCGAAGGATTTCCGAACGCTTCGCCATCCCGACGACGTACTCCTCCGGGAAGGATTGCAAGGTTTCGTCGGGCATTCGGAACGCCTGGAGCGCGGGATAGGCGAACGCCACGTTGATGGTCGTTCTCGGCTTGTCCCTGACTTTCTTGCCGTCCACGATCCCGAGAACCGGATAGGGCCTTGCCGTTGTCGTCAGCTCGACGATTTCCTTTAGCCACGCCTTCGGGTCGCTGTCGTCATTGAAATGGAGAAAGACGAAGTATGGGAAGCGCAGATGTTTATACCCGCTGAACACATACCCCTGAATATCGTTCTGCTCAGGAGTGACTCGAGTTTCCATGATCTCCGGCCCTTCCACCCTATAGAGTCTCTACGAGTTCGTTCACCGCCTCGGTGCTGATTCCCATCGGCTTCAAAATTTCTTCGCCGAGCGTCGCGTTTAGCTTTCGGTCGCGGATCAAATTCATCACGGTCTCGCTCGGATAGGCGCGATAAAGAATCTGCGGCTCGAACTGGCGCTCAAGGATGAAGGCTTTGAAATCATCAATCTGCGTCATCCCTCCACGCGGATAGTCCTGCACGTTTACATAAACTCCGTCCAGCGCCCAGATCAGCTTGTCGACGAAGTCGCCCATGTAGTTCTGCCACGTTCCGTCGAAGACGCTCAGGAAGATGATCCGCTTCCTGTTATCGATGATGACCCAGCGGAAAGACCAGATCGTGCCCACGTCCGCGAACAGACCGGGAGGCCAGAGCTGGCCCAGGTACTGGTTCACGCAAAGCGTGAGGCGCAGCCACCAATAACGAATCAGCCCTTTCTTGATCTCGGAGATTGTGATCATCTGACAGTTGAACTGACCGCTCGGCGCCTGTGTGCGGAAGCGCATGCCCGCCCCGCAAACGCTGGAGACGTGCGAGAAGGTTTGGGAAATCTGCGCCCGAGCTACGGGCTTGGCGATGGACACCATGAGATTGATCCACCAGTTCTGCAGGGCCACGCCCAGGAGCCCGAGGCTCTGGCGCACCCATGTGAGCGCGCCGGCCGACTGCTTCACTTTCGAGAGCACATCAAAGAACGGCCGGATCCACGGATATGGGATGTCGAACAACTCCTCCAGCCTGCGCCGGACCCGTATCTTCATGCGGATGCTGGCGACGGTCTCCTGGGCGAAGCCAATGTAGAACGCCTGCGTCTCACAGCCGTTCTGCCGAATGAACTCTTCGAAATATGCGGCCCCGCGGTAACCCACGCACTTGCCCCAGATTCTGTCGAGACCGGGGGTCGTGGCGATCATTTCCGCAATGAAGTCCTGGAACAGACCGTCGAACTCCAGCGCCAGTAGCAGGCGATAGCCGTTCTCTTCATCATAGACGACAGACCACCGAGCGTTGTGGGTGACACGATATTCCGAGAATCTCACATACTCGTTGTCGGCCTTCGACAGATCGATTTCGGTCAGAAGTTCGCGGAGAACCTCTTCTTCTCCCTTCTTGATATGGGCGAGGACTGTGAGCGAATTCATCGTCTTCTTTCTGTCGCACAAGCGACTCGTCAAGCAGTCCCGACGCGCCGCGGCCCTGCTGACAACAACTATTCGATGAGAACGATGAATTTGTTATATGGCCATATTTGACGGATGTCAATACGTCGGGTAGGAAATCTATGTCGAGAAGGTGGCGGGGTGTTATTTTTCAATGTCAAGGCTACGCGTGCTCTACGGGCTCGTCCACGCCCGCTTCAAAACAGCGACCGTTGCTTGCGTAGCGTTTCCGGATCAACCAGTTGCTGGCCGAGGAGGGTTTGCATCGCGCGGGCGCTGGCGGGGCTGTGGCCGGCAAAGTGATTGTTGAAGAAGCCGAAGATGTCGATCGTATTGGCGGCAGCTTTCAGCGCCGCGGACCAGGCGCTCATCTCTTCGGAGCGATCGAACTGCACGCGCGAGTAGTCGGTGATCTCGCGGTCCGGCCCCATCCAGCGCACATAGAGAAAATCGGCGGTCGGGCGATCGATCTGCTCCAGCATCGTCTCGCGCGGAATCCATCGCCCGTCGCTGAGCGCGAGCGCGACGCGGTGATGCGCCAGAAGCTCCTGCAGAGATGGCAGCACCTCGGGGCGCATCCAGTCTCTCCGGCGCAGCTCGATGGCGAAACGCAGATCGCCCGGTAGCGTAGGAAGGAACGCTTCGATCGCCGGCAACTCGTCCGGCGCGAAGTCGGGTCCCATCTGCAGCAGGATCGGGCCGAGCTTCGGACCCAGCTGCCGGACGCGGTCGAGGAAATCGTGGACAACGTCATCCGCGTCGCGCAGACGGCGATCGTGCGTCACCTCCTTCGGCATCTTCAGCGCGAAGGTGAACTCCGGCGGCGTGCGCTCGTCCCACGCGCGCACCGCTCGCGCGTCGGGAACGGCGTAGAACGTGGAGTCGACTTCCACGGCGCGGAACAGGCGCGCGTACGCCGGAAGAAACTCGGCAGGGCGCGTTCCGGGCGGATAAAGAGGCCCCACCCATGCCGGGTAGTTCCATCCCTGCGTGCCGATGAGAATGCTCATTGCGGATGAAATGCTACGCGGTGTTTCTCGAGGAGGGAAAGATCGTCACGCTGGGCAATCCGGACGAGGTGATCCGGGCCGCGCTGATCTCGGGTTGGCTGGTGTTCCGCAAGGTGAGCGCCGGCTTTTACGCGCAGTTGTGAACTCCGTCCGCGATCACGGCCGGCTCGTCCAGGGGTTGAACAGCGGAACTCCGGTCGCGCGAACATCCTCGGTATTTCGAGTGACGAACGTCAGGCCGTGGTGAAGTGCTGTTGCCGCGAGTTGCGCGTCCACAGTCGGAATCGTCCGCCGCTGTCGCTGAGCAAATGCTTCGACCTGTCCCCAGCGTTCTGCGGCTCCTGCGTCGAACGCGAGCAGCCGCCCCGCAAACCGAACGCGCACATCCCGATCAAGCCAGCTCTGAAGTGCGGCGCGCTTCGCTTCTCTCTCGCCGAGCAGATCGATACCTTTTCGGATTTCACCGATCGTGATGACGCTCAAGTACAGGAGATCTTCCGGCGTGGTCTCAATCCATTCCGCGACTCCGCGGGCCGGCCGCGGCTTCATGAGCTCGGAGATGACATTCGTATCGAGCAGATAACCGGAAGGTGTCGCTACCATCGGATCTTTCTCGTCTTGTCGCGTTTTCGCTTCAGATCGAGCACCAGCCCACCGGTCGGAGCGGACTGAAAAAACTCGAACAGCGAATCCGGCTGCCGGGCCTTCTCGGCTGCGCCATCAAAATCTTCAGCCGCAACGATCACGACCGCCTCGCCATGCTGCTTGACTACCCGCTGAGGGCCTTGCGTACGCACGAGGCGGAACAACTCGCTGAAACGCGCCTTCGCCTCGTGAAGTTGCCAGACTTGAGGTTTTTGCATGCGAATAGACTACTTTGACTAGTCATGTGCGTCAAACTCACTCAAGTGCCCGCCACCATCGCCACGCCGGTGCAGCGTCATCTGCTGCAGCTGCCGCCAGCTCGACGAGGTATCGAAATATCTCAAGGGCCTCTCTCTCGACAAATAGTATCCGCCAGATCGCGGCGCTCCCCAGCTGTTGACTCGATGAAGTCATGGCCCGCATTCGGCGTGATTAGACAGAGCGATGAACTGAGTAGAGAGTGTACGTAACAAGAGCGTGAAAAAATGCCGGAGCTGACGGAACGGTGGTTCCGATTGAGTGTCGACAACCAAGGCTGGGCATTCGCAACGAAAAAAAACCGAGCGCTCGCCAACGAAATCGGACCCGCTTCCAGTTGGTTCGGCTGATGACTACTTTGTTCCGCTGGCTGTGGCGGGAGGACTCGAACCTCCGACCACCGGATTAACAATCCGGCGCTCTACCAACTGAGCTACACCACAGTATCCGGCGAGAAGGGGCGGCATAGTCGCTGACGGGGGTCTCCCCTGTCAACCCACGAATATTGACGCTCCGCGGGCGGTTCACTACACTCGCAAACTTTCCTCCGATGGGCGACGTAGCCAAGTGGTAAGGCAGAGGTCTGCAAAACCTCCATTCGCCGGTTCGATCCCGGCCGTCGCCTCCATTCCCACTCCTCCTCACTTCCACTTCGCCTCCACCGTCGTCTCGCATGGCTGGTATCTCCTAGCGCCGTTCCGCTGGGCGCGCGATGAACAGACGCTGCATCGCCCGCAGCTCCTCGCAGGGAAGGCGGTCGACCTGGCCATCTCGTTCGATGGGAACTCGTTGCGCGTCGAAGGTGCCGAGGAGAGCGACGAGCTTCGGCGCAAGCTGGGGCGCATGTTCCAGCTCGGCATCGACACCAGCGAATTCATCGCGCTCTCGCGTAACTCGCCGGCGCACGCGTGGGTGCCGACATCCGGCTTCGGACGGCTGCTCTGCGGGGCCACGCTCTTCGAAGACGTCGTCAAGATCATCACCACCACCAACACGATGTGGCGGCAGACGATGCGCATGACCGAGCTGCTGGTCGAAAAATGCGGACGGAAGACGAAGTCGGGCCGGAAGGCCTTCCCCGATCCTTCCGACGTCGCTCGCTTCTCCGCCGACGAGCTGCAGGAGGATTGCCGGCTCGGGTATCGGGCCAAATCGATTCACACCCTGGCCACCGGCATCGTCGGCGGAACGATTGCCCTCGAGGAGTTATCCGATCCGTCGCAGAGTACCGAGGAGTTGTTCAGGAGCTATCGGGAACTGCCGGGGATCGGACCGTATGGCGCGGCGCATCTGCTGGCGATGGACGGGCGGCACGACGTCATCGCCGTCGACACCGAGTTCCGGCGATTTGTTCGCGAGCGCTACCACGGCGGACGGGCGGTCTCCGATCGCACCATGCTGCGGCGCTACGCCAAGTGGGGGCGCTGGAAGTATCTGGCCTACTGGTCGGAGCTGTGGGAATCGGTGGCGGCGGGCCTGGAACCGGCGGACGCGAAGGGCGAATAGCATACGCTCCGTTTCGTCACTTCGGAATATTGACCTTCTCCGGCGGCGTACTACACTGCCTCGGTACCGGGGACCATACCTTTGGACGACAAAATCAAGCAGCTTCTCAAAGAGCTCGGCTCGGCAATCAACGATTCGATCTCCAATTCTGAAGATGTCAACGACCACATCCAGCGCATTCGCGACCAGGGCTACAACCTCTACGTCGTGCTCGACGCCACCATCGGCCTGAACCGCATCGGCGAAGAGGAGGAAACGCCGGCACCTGCGTCCGCGGGGATGCTGGTGAAGAGCGATCGCCAGGTGCAGTTCCGCATCAACGTGAACGATCTCGCCCTCCTTCGAGCCCTCGGCATCGATCCGACCCGCAAGGTGCGGGGCGCCCGCCGCGCGGAGAAACTCCCGGCTGCCAGTGACGAATGACGGTGCCAATCTTTACGACCTGCCCCAGCCGCAGCTCGCGCGCGCGCTCGGCACGATCGTCTCCCCTCCCTTCCGCGTAAAGCAGATCGAGGAGTGGATGTACGTCCACGGCGTCGATTCGTTCGACGCCATGACCAACATTCCGAAGGAGTTTCGCGCCGCGCTGGCGGAGCACTACCGGCTGGATTTCCCGCAGGTGGTCGAGCGGACCACACCGTCGGCGGACGGCAGCCAGAAGTACCTCTTCACTCTTCGCGACGGCAATCGCATCGAGGCGGTGTACATGCCGATGGGAGAGCGCACGAGCATCTGTCTCTCGTCGCAGGCCGGATGCGCGGTCGGGTGCACGTTCTGTGTCACCGGCTTCTTCGGCGCGGGGCGCAATCTGACTCCGGGCGAAATGCTCGGCCAGTTCTTCACCATCCAGCACGAGCACAACGTGCCGATGGAGATGATGAACGTGGTCTTCATGGGCATGGGCGAGCCGCTGCTGAATTTCGAGAACTTGGTGGCGACGCTCGACGTCCTCTACCGCAACATCGCTCCGAAGCGGATCACGGTCTCGACCTCGGGGATCATTCCCGGCATCGACGAGCTGGCCAAGCTGCCGCGGCGTCCGAATCTGGCGGTGTCGGTCAATGCTCCCGACCGCCGGCGGCGCGAAGAGATCATGCCGATCACGAAGAAGTATCCGCTGGAGGAGCTGATCGCGTCACTGAAGCGCTATCCCTCGGAGAAAGGACGCGAGATCACGATCGAGTACGTGCTGCTGGCCGGCTACAACGATTCCCATCTCGATGCCGTGGCGCTGGCGAAGCTGATCCACGGTCTGCGGGTGAAAGTGAATGCGATTCCCTTCAACGAAGATCCGAACCTCCCGCCGTGGATGAAGCGGCCGAAGGAAGGATCGATCGACCGCTTCGTCGATACGCTGGTCCGCAACGGCGTGGCCGTGACCGTGCGCCGGTCGAAAGGGCGCGAGATCGCGGCGGCGTGCGGGCAGTTGCGTGGGCAGGACAAACGACGGACAAAGGTCCCGGGCTAGCGCGATGCGTTCCGTCGGCATTGTCTGTGGCTACGATCTCAACGACGACCTGCCCGGGTACGTGAGGTCGGTGGCGCTGCTGATCGCTCGGGAGCATCTCGATTTCGTGATCCTCTCGGGCGGCCGCACCTCGCCGCGATCGAATCTTTCCGAGGCCTCGGTCATGGCCGGACATCTTCGGGAAATGCTCACGACGCCGATGATCGTCCTCGAGGAGCACGCCATGACCACACTGGAGAATCTGATCTTCGCCCGTGGGCTGGCCGAGCATCACGCCGGCGTGGTGGCGCGTTTCGTCGTCTTCTGCGACCGCGTACACGGGCGCAAGGTTGCCGCGCTCGCGCGTCTGCTCCTCGGCGCGCGGGCCATCGTGCATTGCGTCGACCGGAAAGCCTCCATGCGCGTGCGCCTCTTCGAGCCGCTCTCGCATCTCATCGAAGGCGTGGTCGCGCGCGCGCCACGGCTGCGCAAGTACCTCCGGGCGGCGGCGATCCGGATCAAAGGCGTGCACGGATGGGCGCCGGCGCTCCCGGCCGCGGAATCGACTATCCTCGCGGCCGATTGAAAACCTCCACCGTCACCAAGCTCGCCATCGCCGCTGTCCTGGCCATCCTCTTCGGCGGCCTCGCGTTGCGCGCGGCGATGCGCCTCGTCAGCACGGCCACGCACTCGCTCTTCTTCGGCGTGCTGCTGCTGGTGTTCGTCGTGTGGATCTTCGCGAGAAAGCGGGAAGAACGTTAAGGCGTCGGCTGCGCGAACCCCGTGATCACGTACGACCCGCTCTTCACATCCTTCTTGATCTTGATGATGTCGTTTTTCTGCGCATCCTCGAGCAGATCGCTGAAGGTGTTGTAGCCGTAGTACTCCTCGTTGAAGGTCGGCTTCTTGCGCTGCATGGTCTGCTTGATCATCGAGCCCCAGAGGATCTCTTTGTTCTCGCGCATCAGCGCCTTGATGGAATCGATCAGGAGCTTGAAGACCTCGCCCTGCTTCTTGTCCTTGAAGGTCACGTTCGAGGGCGCCTTCGTGCCGCGCACGAGATCCTCGTAGAAGATGAACTCGTCACAGTTGTCGATCAGCAGATCGCTCGACGAATTCTTCACCCCGACGCCGATGACGTGCTTGTCGTTCTCCTTCAGCTTGGAGACCAGCGGCGAGAAATCGGAATCGCCCGAGGCGACGACGAAGATGTTGATGTGATCCTTCGACCAGGCCATGTCCATGGCGTCGACCACCATGCGGATGTCTGCCGAGTTCTTGCCGGAGTAGACCCGGCCGGGAATCTCGATCAGCTCGATGGCGGCCTCGTGCAACTCGCGCTTGTAGTCGGGGAACTTGTCCCAGTCGGAGTAGGCGCGCTTGACGACGATCTTCCCCTTCTCCAGCAGACGCTCGAGGAGGAGGTTCACTTCGAACTTTTTGTACTTGGCGTCGGTGACGCCGATGGCGATGTTTTCGAAGTCGATGAAAAGGGCGATTTTGCTTTCGTTCATGCTGCTTCTCGATGGCGGCGGTCCGACATTGGCGTCGTCCTCGGCCGCATCGTTGTCGAAGTTTGGCTTGCGGCTCATATCAAATTGATCCCGCAGCCTAACACCGAACGGGAACAGCAATTCCCCTGCGCGCGCCTGATTGGCGGACCCGACCACGTGACGGCCGCGTAACCACGAGACCGCGCAACCGCATATACACTTTCCTCCTTGAAGCACTACATCGCCCTCGCCCGCCCGTTCACCCTCCTCCCGCCGCTCTTCGGCATCATTTCGGGGGCCATCTGCGCGTGGGGATCGGCACACAATCCCGATCCGACGCATGCGCTGACCTCGTCGGTGATCTGGACCATCGTCCTCGGATCGCTTTGCGCGTCGTTTCTCAATGCGGCGAACAACTCGCTCAATCAGATCTACGACCTCGAGATCGATCGCATCAACAAGCCGAAGCGACCGTTCGTCACCGGCGAGGTGTCGCTGAAAGGGGCCTGGGCCTTCACCTGGATCATGTACGCCCTCGGCCTGGTGCCGACGTGGCTGGTGGTGGTCTATCCCTACACGACGTGGAGCGCGAAATTCTTCGCGCCGCTGCCGTGGCACGAGTGCATCGCCATCTATCTCGCCGCGTTCATCCTGACGTTCGTCTACTCCGTTCCGGCGCTCGGGCGGACCAAGGCGCATCCGATCGGCGCAAATCTGACCATCGCCATCCCGCGCGGCTGCCTGCTGAAAGTGGCCGGCTGGACGATGGTGGCCCACGCCACAACCGCGGAGCCGTGGTTCATCGGCTCGGTGTTCATGCTCTTTCTCCTCGGCGCGGCATCAACGAAGGATTTCAGCGACATCGAAGGCGATCGCGCCGGCGGCTGCCGTACGCTGCCGATCACGTTCGGCGTGAAGCGCGCCGCCTGGATGATCGCGCCGTTCTTCGTCTTTCCCTGGCTGCTCATGCCGCTCGGCGCGGCCACGCACATCCTCACCGGCAACGGCCGGTTCCTGACGATCCTTGGCATCGCCCTGGCGCTCTGGGGCGCGTACACGGTCTGGCTCATCGTCCGCAATCCCGACGAGCTGACGGCGACGGAGAACCATCCGTCGTGGCGCCACATGTACCTGATGATGATGGCCGCGCAGGTGGGATTCGCGGTGGCGTACGTGGTGTAGCTTCCTGGGAGCGCGGGCGTCTCGCCCGCTGTTCTTGGCAACATCCTGCCCGACTGCGGGCGGGACGCCCGCGTTCCCAGGCGCATCACTCTGTACATCCACAACCGGACCGGAAAGTCGTACTCGTAATCCTGAACGTAGTTCGCGGCAAGGTACTCGTTGTAGGCATCCCTCTCCGGAAAGTGAACGTGCGTCGCGAACAGCCGGTCGACGAATGCGTAGTCGTAGCGCGCCGAAGGATCGCGCTTCGTGAACGGGATGAAATTCGGCTCCGGCCGTTCCAGGGCGTTGTGGTCGGCGACGAGAATCTTCAGATTCGGATCGCGCGCGAGCAGGCTGTCGATGTGGGCGTTCACCGGTCCCCGATCCTGTGCGTGCATGACGGCCGGTCCGTAGAACTCGCCGATGAAGCGATCGCCGTATTGCGAGCCGTAGAAGAGGTAATTCGGAAAGAAGCGGACGACGTCGTAGATCTGAATGGCCAGGCAGGCCGCGATCGCAACGATCAGCGGCGGCGAAACACGGCGCCGGAACTCGTAGCCGAGGAGAACGGCAGCGATGACCAGGCAGACGAGGGGATAGAACTGCACCTGGTGATGCGGCGCGTCGTAGCGGAAGACGAATCCTTTCAGCGCGAAGTTGACTCCGAGGCTGATGGCAAATGCAGCGAGAAACGCGCGCTGCGTCGTCCGTGGCGCCGGACGGCGTGAGATGAACCAGCAGATCGCCGCCAGCGCCAGCCACCACGGGCCGATCTTGATGACGAAGACGACCAGCGGGAAGTACCACGGCGCATGCGGCGATCCGAGACCGAGGTAGTTCCAGAACGGGTACACGTCGCTCAGCGTGCAGGCGTGGATCAGCGCGCCGAGCAGCGCCGGCTTCACATAGATCACCGAGGTGGCGAAGAACGTGGCGATGGCGATCGGCAGGAACGTGAGATCGAGCCACGACGCGCGCCGCTCGCGAACGATCGTCATCGCGTAGAAGACGGCGATGAAGATGCCGTTGAAAACGCCGAGGACCGAGCAGGAGGTTGCCAGACCGAAGGCGATGGCGCTGATGATGAATGGGGTTGTGGTGGGGTCTCGCGGTTTCGCGGTCGCGGGGGGAAGGGAACCTGAGACTGCGAGACCACGCGACCCCGCCGAGACCCGGCGTACGAAGTCGTAGAACGTCACGAACGAGACAGTCGTGAACAGCGTGAAGAGCATGTTCGAATGCGTCAGCAGCATCCGCCCCGAGGCCAGGAGTTGCGGCGAGAGGACATAGAGCGCGGCGGTCATCGTCGCCACCGGCACACCGAACTCACGGCGGGCGAATTGGTAGAGCAGGAGCAGCGTCAGGGCGCTGGCGAGGACGCTGACGAGATACTGGGCTTCGATGCGCGGCGTGATCGCCAGCACCGCGGCGTGAACGTAGAACGGCAGGCGCGTTTGCGAGATGTCGTCGAGGCAGGCGAAGGGATCGTGCGTCGCGGCCAGGCAGTGGATGATGCCGATGTCCGTTCCTTCATCCCACGTCGGCGAGACCGACGCGATGCGGTAGAGGTGCAGGAACGCGAACGCGGCGAAAATCAGAGCGAAGGCGGCGTTGGCGACGCGAGGGCGCGACATCACGACGGCTCGAAGTAAAGCACGAGCACGGCGATGGCCGCCCACAGCAGTGCGCAGACGATCATCTGTGGATCGCGCACGAGGCGGTCGGTGGGCGATTCGTCGTGGCTGATCTCGAGGAGGTAGCGGTAACGGAAGACACCAAACAGCACCACCGGCACCGTCGCCGCCAGCTGCGGCCGCACGGTGACGATGTACAGGCCGTAAAAGACGAATGTGGCCACGACCGCGATCCCGGAGTAGTAGTCCATCAGCGCCACGGTGTAGTGCTGCAAGACGGCGCGGAACCCGCCCGCGGCCGTCGTCGTCAGCAGCTCCTGGCGGCGTTTGGTGGCGGCGAGGTAGAGCGCCAGCGAGAGAGTGGTGATGAACATCCACACCGAGAGCACGACGTCGATGGCCACGGCGCCGCCCCACACGCGCAGGACAAAGCCGGTGGCGATGGCGAAGAGGTCGACGATCGGCATGGTCTTCAGGCGGATCGAGTAGAACGTGGTCAGCCCGAGGTAAAGCGCAACTGCCAGCAGAAACTTCGGCGAGATGAAGAAGGCGGCGGCAAGCACAACCGGCGCGGAGATGACGATGATGACCATCGCGGCGCGTGGCGAGATTTCGCCCGAGGCGATCGGCCGCAGGCGCTTGACCGGGTGCGCGCGATCGCTCTCACGGTCGAAGAGGTCGTTGATGATGTAGGCGACCGAGGCGGCGCCGCAGAAAATGGCAAAGGCGGCGATGGAGTGGAGGACGGCGTTCGTCGATGTGAACGAGCGCGAGAAGATCAACGGGGCGAGAACGAATCCGTTCTTCAGCCACTGAGCAGGGCGGAGCAAACGGATCACGGGACTGATTGTAAGCGTAGCGCCAGCGAGCCGCTGGCGATACAGCCGTCGAGCCGACGGCGCTACGCCTTACAATCAGCGCTTGCTTTCCCTCGAACCCGAGCTGACCACACTCCGCGAGAGCGGCGCGATCGATGACGCCACCGCGGCGCGGCTCATCGCCGTCGAACGCCGCGAAGTGGTCAGCATCTATCCTGAGCTGCGCCTGCTGACGTGGGCCGGCGTGATGCTGATCTCGTGGGGCGTCGGGCTCTTCATCTCCAAGCATCTCGATGACATCGGACCGCTGGCGATCGCCGCCGGAATCGGCATTGCCGCGATCGCCTGCTACGCGTGGTCGTTCTTCAAGAGAACGCGCCAGGCAGCATTAGCCGACGATTACGTCCTCCTTTTGGCCGCCCTCCTCGCCAGCGCCGACGTCGGGTACATCGAGCATCATTACCACCTCCTCGGCGCGAGCTGGTCCCGCCATTTTCTCTTCCTGGCGCTGCTCCACGCGGCGACGGCGTATTTCTTCAACTCGCGCCTGGTGCTGTCGCTGTCCGTTGCCTCGCTCGGGGCGTGGCTCGGGATCGAGCGGCGCACGGTCGATTCGATCTTCGACGCGCCGGTGGAGACGGCGGGACGTGCCTTCCTCTGCGCGGTCGTCGTCATCATCTGGCGCGTCATCGATCGCTTCGCGAGGCCTGCGACTACCTTCAGCTCCCTCTTCGATCACGCCGCGGCCAACCTCGCCTTCTGGGGCGGGCTGACTCTGGCCGCGCACAAGGAGACGCGACTGATCGGATGCGCGATCACCATCGCGCTGGCGGTGGCTTCGATGCTCTACGGGCGGCGCTTCCGCGAAGGGACGTTCGTGATCTACGCCTGGGTGTACGGGACCATCGCCGTCGACATCGTGATTGGCAATGCCATCCAGGACGATGTGCTCATCGCGCTCTACCTTCTGGTCTCGACGATCGCCGCGATCGCCGGCCTCTTCATCTCGCACGCGCGGGTCAGGAGGCTGGCATGACGGAGTGGTTTCCCGGGCCGTCAGTCGCCGAAGAACGCGCGGAGTCACTGCGCCGGCTGCTGCCCGGCATCAAGATCGAGACGCCGTGGAAGCACTACGGGATGCTGCTGCGCATCGTCTTCACCATCTTCGCGGCCATCGCCGTTTCGTCGATGTTCGGCTTCGTCAGACTGCTGCTCCTGCCGAAAGGGTGGGTGACGATGGCGGCAGCGATCGGCACGGCCGAGTGGCTGATCCGGAAGCAGCGTTTCTTTCGCACCGGCATCGAATCCGGCCTCTGGATCTGCGGCACCTTCGCGTTCATTTTCGGTCTGCCGAGCTCGGGGAAGGTCGAGGCCATCCTCGTCTTCGCCGCGGCTGCCGCGCTCTCCGGCTGGCGGATGCGCAACACGTTCTTCGGCGTGGTGGCAACGATCCTGGTCATCGCCTACATCGCGGCGAAATGGAATCACCAGCCGCTCCCGGCGATGATCGTCGCCTCGGCGATCACCATCGCCGCCGCGTTCGCACTGCGGCGGACCTGGCAGCGGCCGTCGACGGAGCACTTGTTCGCCGGCCTGGTGCTGGCGATACCGGTGACCGGCTACCTGGCCACAGTCGTGCTTCGAGCCATCAAGTCTTCACTCGTACTCGCCACCAACGGCCCCATTGCTCTCATCCTCGTCGCGACCGCGATCGTGCTGTTCGCGTGCGGCATCGCCTGGCGCGATCGCGTGCTCCTCATTTCCGCGACGCTATCGACGGCTTGCGCGGCGATCGAACTGCGCGCGTTCTTCGATTACCCCACCGAGGTCAAGCTGATCGCGGCCGGTGTCCTTGTTGCCGCCGTCGCCGTCGCTCTGAGCCGCGCGTTGCGGAACGCCACGCACGGCTTCACGGTCACGCCGGTGCGCGTGGGCGCCTACGACGAAGCGATGCAGATCGGCGGCACCATCAGCGCGGCACCACACGGCGCGCCCGCGTCGCACCAGCACGCCGGCCCGGAGCTCTCCGACTCCGCCGGACCGACTGACAAATCCTACGGCGGCGGCGGGGCGGGTGGCGGTTTTTAGATAGTGCCAAAAACGCCGTAGAATCACGTCATGACCGCAGCAGCTACCCACATCATCGAAGACTTTGAGGCGCTTCCCGAGCCGGAAAAGCGCGAAGTCCTAGCAAAGCTTCTCCAAATCGCCAGCCATTTGGACTACGGTCCAATTTCGGAGGAGGAGTTGCTCGCTTCCGCGGACGAGATCTTTGTCGCGTTCGACCGCGAGGAACAGCCTGAGTGAGCTTTCCGAATCGCGGCGAAGTCTGGCTCGTCGACTTGGGCATGGAAGGAAAGATTCGACCGTGTTTTGTCATGAGTGTCACGCCCAACGATACTGACCGTGTTCTATTTACCGTTGTTCCCCACACCACTTCCGTACGGGGAACACGCTTCGAATGCGCTTCGCACGTACGCTTCCTTCGGCCGGGAGCATTCAACGCGCAAGGGCTCCTGACGGTAACGCGACCGAGGTTGATGCGTCGTCTCGGCACGCTGAACCGAGCGGAGATTCGCGAAGTGGAAGTCACTGTGGGAGCCTGGCTCGGTTTCGACGCGCCTCTGGGCTCCTAAATTTTCACGCACACGTTCTTCGCTTCGGTGAAAAAGCGCAGCGATTCGAACCCGCCTTCCCGTCCCACCCCGCTCTCTTTCATGCCGCCGAAGGGAACGCGGAGGTCGCGCAGGAGCCAGCAGTTGATCCAGATGGTGCCGGCGTCGAGCGCGGAGGCGACTCTGTGAGCACGTGAGAGGTCGCGCGTCCAGACGGTGGCGGAAAGGCCGTAGCGGGTGGAGTTGGCGAAGGCGACGGCTTCGGCTTCGTCGTCGAACGGCGTGACCGTCACCACCGGACCGAAGATCTCCTCCTGCAGGACGCGGCAATCGCACCCGAGTCCGGTGACGATGGCAGGCTTGATGAACCAGCCGGGACGATCGAGGCGATGGCCGCCGGTGACGATGGTGCCGCCTTCTTTCGTTGCCAGCTCGATGTAGCCGATCACCTTCTGCAGATGCGCTTCGCTGATCAGCGCGCCGACGTCGGTGGCGTCATCGAGCGGATCGCCGATGTGCAGCTTCTTCGTGGCGGCGACGAAGCGCTCGACGAATTCGTCGTGAATCGAGCGCTCGACGAAAATGCGCGATCCGCAGAGACAGATCTCGCCCTGGTTCCAGAAGCTGGAGCGGATCGAGGTGGCGATGGCGTCTTCGAGGTCGGCGTCGGCGAAGATCAGGTTGGGATTCTTGCCGCCCAGTTCCAGCGACAACTTCTTGAAACGCGGCGCGGCATTCGCCGCCACCGCGGCGCCGGTGACCGTGCCTCCGGTGAAGGAGATGGCGGCGACGTCGTCGTGGCAGGTCAGCGCGCGCCCGGCCTTGTTGCCGTAGCCGTGGACGATATTGATCACGCCCGGTGGGATGCCCGCTTCGAGCGACAGCTCGGCCAGCCGGTTCGCCGTCATCGGCGTCAGCTCGCTCGGCTTGGCCACGCAGGTGTTCCCGGCGGCGATGGCCGGCGCGATCTTCCACGACAGCAGGTAGAGCGGCAGGTTCCACGGCGAGATCAGCCCGACCACACCGAGCGGCTGCCGCAGCGTGTAGTTGAGCGCGGCCGCGTCGGTCATGTGCGCGTCGCTCGACTGGTGAAGGATGGCCGTGGCAAAAAACCGGAAGTTGGCCACGGCGCGCGGGATGTCCAGCCGCTTGGCCAGCGAGAGGGTCTTGCCGTTGTCGATCGATTCGATTCGCGCCAGCTCGTCGAGGTCGCGTTCGAGGAGATCGGCGAGCTTCAGCAGCAGATTGCTCCGCTCCGCCGCCGTTTTTTGCGACCACGCCGGGAACGCGGCCTTCGCCGCGCGCACGGCATCATCGACATCGCGCTCGTCGCTATCGGGAATCCGCGCGATGACTTCGGCGGTGGCGGGGTTGATGTCATCGAAGTATTCGCCGGAGCGCGGCGGGAGGAACGAGCCGCCGATGAAGTTAGCGAGTTGCAAGAAACTCCTCCGGCTCGAACTCCCATTTGTCGATGTCGGGATCCCACGAGTCCCACGGCACGATCGCCGCCATCCGCTCCCTCAGCCCCGGCGGAATGACCTCAGGGACGATGAAGGCTTTCTGGCGGCGCAGTTTGTAGGGGTTGCGGAACTCGAATCCGAGGACGCCGAGGATGTAGCGGGCGATGTACCAGGTCGCTTGCGGGTTCCAGCCGTGAGCGATCTTCACCACCACGCCGAGGCCGTCGGGATACTCGGGATGCTCGATGGCAAGGCCGAGCAGACCGTCGGCACCTTCCTTCGCCAGCACGCGGCCGTGGCAGGCTTTGAGGACCGTGGAGTCGAGGCGGTTGAAGCCGCCGATGAGATCGGGATGGTCGACCATCGACTGCCAGATCCAATCGTCACCCTTTTCAGTGACTAAATTAGCGAACAATTTAGCGAGATCGGTTACCGTCATCGAAACGGTCGGCAGGCCGCAGCCGTCCTTGGCGATCGTCCCCTGCTGCCATTCGCCGCCGAGCACGCGCCGGATGTAGGCGAGGTACTCCTGGAAAAACGGGTGATGCGGCCAGACGTAGCCGACGCGCGACCAGCCCTTCAACTTGCAGCCGCGGAGGATGGCGGCGTGCTCGCCGGAGCAGCAGTGGTACCAGCGTCGCGGACGGCGCACCTGGCGGCCGAACTGGACCAGCGGAACGTCGAGCGGCGCCTGCATCAAGCCCCATTCGCCTTGAAGTAGGATCGAGCGCGCCACGCGAACGTGCTCGGTGTCACCGTTGTGCGAGGCGACGGAGATTGCTTTCTGCTCGCCGGTGAGCGCGCGGGCGAATTCGCGGGTGAAGACTTTCATCATGATCGGCTTGACCATCGAGCGCCCGTAGACCTCGACGTTGCCGCCGAACGAGTAGATGACGTTTCGCCCCGAGACCCACGACACCGCGCCGTGGATGGTGTTCTCTGCCACACCGTTCCGCCGGTATTCGACGAGCGGCTGCCAGTTCGGCATCGCCCGCGCGAAATTGACGGGGAGGGATTCGTTGAAGGGCACGCGGTGGGGATTATAGGGTTCCTGTCATACGATCTCCCCTCCATGGAGCTCGACATCTTCTTCTCCATCTCGCAGACCGAGGTCGATGGGTACATGCCGTCGGAGCGGGTCATGTTCGAGAACTTTTTCGAGCAGGTCGTTCTGGCGGACCGGCTCGGGTTCGGGACGGCGTGGGTGGCGGAGAGTCATCTGTCGACCGAGGTGCAGAAAACGAATCCGGGGGCGGTGATCCCGCATTTTGTCGGCGAGATCGGGCTGAACACCGACATCCTGCAGCTCGGGCATCGCATCTTCGCGCGGACAAAACGGATCGGCGTCGGGTCGGCCATCATGAACATTCTCTGCAACGGCGGGCCGATCGCGGCGGCGGAGCGGGTGCGGACGTTTCTGGCGCTGCACGGGCTCGATCCCGAAGAGCGGCGGCTGCTGACGATCGGGTTCGCGGCGGGGCGGTTTCCGTTCATCAACATCCCCTACGGCATCGTGCCGCGGAACGCCGTGGAAGAGGCGGCCTGGCCGGTGGTGAAAAACCGGATTTTCGAAGAAGCGACGGAGATTTTTCTGCGGCTGTTGCGCGGGGAGACGCTCAACTCGTCGATGATCGCCAATCGTTCGATGCAGCGAAACGACTTCCGCTCCGATGCCGACTGGCAGCGCGTGGTCGATGCGTTCGGACAGGACGTGAACGAAGTTCCACTCGCTCGTCGCTGGGTCTTCCCGAACCTCAAGATCGTGCCGCAGGAATCGCGGATGGATCTGCTGCGGCTGTCGATCGGCTCGCACGACGCGGCGACGCAGCTGTTCGCCAACACCATCCTGCCGGTAGGCGTGTTCAATCTCTCGATCACGCCGGGCGACGAGATTCAGAAGACGAACGAACGGATGGCGACGGGATATCACCCCGACGGCGGCGGCTGGAAGCGGCGGCTGATGCCGCGCACGGTGCTGGTGTTCATCAACGACGACCCGGCGCGCGCGGCCGAGGAGGCGCGTGCGGCGCTGACAAACTACTGGCGCGCGCTGGAGGGGACGCTCGATGAGGAGAAGGTGCGCCGGGCCACGGACAATGCTCTGATCGGGAACGCCGAGATGATCGCCAGGCAGGTCGCCGAGCGATTCGATCCTGAGGATCGGCTCATGCTCTGGTTCGATTTCAACAATCACGACTCGAAGCGGGTGATGAAGAACATGGACGACTTCATGACGAAGGTGGCGCCGTCGATCGCATGAGAAAACTCTTTGCCCTGCTGCTCCTCGCCGCCGCCTGCGCAACGACGCCGCATCCGCCGGTCGTTCACGACACTGCCGAGTACGACCGGCAGGTGGCGGCCGATCCCGACAAGCGGCTGGTGGAGATCACCGACATCCCGCGCGATGTCCGCTACGCCACCACCAACAATTTCATGCACGCGAAGCTCTATCCGGTGTCGAAGGTGATGCTGCGCCGGCCGGCGGCGATCGCGCTGCACGAGGTGGAGCGCGAGCTGGCGCGCGACGGCCTGGGATTGAAAATCTTCGACGGCTATCGCCCCTACCGCGTGACGGTGCGGATGTGGAAGCCGATCCGCAATCCCGACTTCGTGGCCGATCCGGCCAAAGGCTCGCGCCACAATCGCGGCGCCGCGGTCGACCTGACGCTGATCGATCTGCGCACCGGAAACGATCTGCCGATGCCGACCGGCTACGACGATTTCACCCCGCGCGCCCGGCAGGATTTCAACGACCTTCCGGCCGACGCGATCGCCAACCGGGCGAAGCTGCGCGAGGTGATGACGAGGCACGGCTTCGACCCGCTCCCATCCGAATGGTGGCACTTCGATTTTCGGGGATGGGAGAGGTTTGAGTTGCTGGATCTGCCGTTGGAGTGAACGTGGGTCGGACTCGACTAGAGAGTCCGACCTACGTTCCCCTCCCCGTTTCTCAGAACCTCGTCACCATCGAGATCGAGCCTACCTTGAACAGATCCGAGCGGTCGTAGGCGAAATCGATCTGGAAACGGGGCCACGCAAAGCCGCCGCCGACGGACATGTGGTTCTGGTTCTTCGTCTTCGGGAAGAGGATGGCCGGGCCTACTTCGTCCGCGTTCTGGATCGGGCCGGTGTAGGTGATGCTGTGCTGCGGATCGCGCCAGTAGCCGGCGCGGACGGCGAAGGGGATCTTGGTGGAGAAGAAATACTCGCCGCCGAGGTGAAGCTCGAGGGCGTCGGCGGCCTTGTAGGCTTTGTCGATGGCGCGGACGGTGGAGTTGATGGAGACGAAGTTGTCGACCAGGTTCGAGTACTTGACCCGCACCGCGTCGGCGTTGATCGTCAGCACCGGGATCGGACGGACGGAAACGCCGAGGCCGTAGACGTCCGGGATGTGAAACGTCGTATCGGCCACCTTCACGAAGTCGAAGTTGGTGTTCTCGTTCGCGGCGAACGTCGGCGCGGCGAACTTCGCCCCCTGCTTGTAGACGCCGCCGGCGGAGAACTTGTCGTTCGGAGCCCACTTGAAGCCGCCGGTGACGGTGATGTCGGTCTTGTCTTTAGCGATGTCGTTGTTGCTGCGGATGTCGCTGGTGGCCTGGACGGAGATGCTCGAGAAGTCGCCCGTCGGCGTCACGCGGAAGGTGAACGCGGTCTCGTTGAAGCGCTGCGAGCGCGCGGCGGCGCCAAAGGAGAAATTGCCGACCTTGAAAGCAACCGCAACGCCGAGGGTCTTCTCCTGAACTTTCACGGAGCTGAGAAAGGGAAGGACGGTGTACTCGATGCAGGCGAAGGGATTGGTCTGCCGCAGCTGGTTGCACTTTGCGGCTGAGATCGGACCGCCGGTGGCGTTGCCATTCGAATCGACCGGGAGGAAGAAGTTGGGAACGTCGGTCTTGATCTGGCCGGTGAACTCGTTGCGTATCGGGACGACCTGACCGGTCCCTTCGTTGCGCAGCGGCTCGTGGTAATAAGCGCCGAAGGTGAAGTGCTTGGTGGGATAGACGATGCTGGCGAAGGTGGCGTCGATACGCTGGCTGTAGTGGCTGAATCCGGTGCGCTTGAGGTCGGGGAAGGTACCGCTGGTGGTGAAGACCTGCTGTTCCTGATAGTTGCGCCCTTCGAGCGTGATCTCGGGCTTCCTCAAGATCGTCAGCCCGGCCGGATTCGCCTCGGCAGCAGATGCGTCATCGGCCAGCCCGAGAAACGCACCGCCCATGCCGAGGGAGCGCGCGCCTGGATTGCCGAAATTGAACTGCAGACCGGAGAGCGACTCGATGTCGGTGTTCTGGGCGGCGAGCGGGAGCGCGATGACAGTGCAAACCGCGGCAACGAAAAGGAATCTACGCATTGGTCGTCCTCCGAGATTGGATTGGTTCGAAGGATAGCAGACGCAGTTGCGGGGTCGCGAGGTTACGAGGTCTCGCGGTGGTGAGTTGCAAGGTTGCTGAGTGAGGCCGCTGCCGGGTTACTCAGCAATCAAGCAACCTTGCAACTAGCAACCGCGAGACCGCGCAACCCCGCCACCGCAAAAAAGTGGGGCGCGGCGGAGGGTGAGTCGCCGCGCCCCGGATGAGTAGGAGGGTCGTCGCTCTTAGCGTCGAGCGACCAGGACGATCATCAACGCGCGCTGGCTTTGCGGAGCCCGGGCCGCGCCGAGAATGTATGTCTGACCGATGGTGAGGTTCAGCGTGGTCTTGAGCAACGACGTCAGCTGATCCTTCTGGGCTCCCGTGAGCCTGGAGATCTGGAGGTCTTTGACCGCGATCGAGTCGCTGGCCGGGTCGTATTCGCCGAACTTGAAGTCGGCGCGGTAGCCGGTCTGCATGTCGAAGAGACCGGGCTCCCCTTCCTTCCCCTGAACGATCGCTTCACCGACGGCCTCGAAGGAGTTGTACGGCAGGATGGCCAGCTTGCGGGCCACGTCTTTCAGGTCATCGGGGATCTTCGGCGTTCCGGTGACGCGGGAGGCGCCGACGATGCGGACCGAGAGATGGAAGCTCTGCGGCTCCTTGTCGAAGTCGCCGATCATCTTGGCGACGGCCTTCATGTTGTCGGCGCGGTCGGTGACGACGAGCGAGTTCGTCGACGGCTGGATCGACATCGAGCCGTCGCTGCTCAGCAGCGGCTTGATCGCCGCGGCGGCCTTGTCGGCCTGCTTGAACTTGAAGGTGAAGGTGCGGACGGCCAGCCCGGGCTTGGCGTCGGCCGCTGCCGCCGCGGCGCCTTCGAGCGTTTCCGCGTAGGCGGCGCCGCAGAGGGCCAGCAGCAGGGGGATCATCAGGAGAGTGCGTTTCGAATTCATAAATCCGCCGGCAACGTATCGTCGAAGATCATCACGACTTTGGCGTCGCTGCCGTCATTCGGCACCTCGACGATCGTCGCGTTATGGGATGAATACGTTTCCACAAACGATTTCGTCGCAAGAACCTCGGGACGAGGCTTCGCGGCAGCCACAAGATGTACCGGCTGGGCCACGGGAGCGCGATGCTCGAACCGGTACGCCAGCGTGGCGCTAGTCACGGCGGCGGCAACCGTGGCGGCGATGGCAAACCGGCGCCACACGTTCGCATGATGCGGCGCCAGCGACGTCTCCGCGCTGCGCACGCGAACCTGCGACATCACATCGCCGACGAAGGCGTCGACGCCGCCGGGCGGAACCAACTCCTCGCCGCCGATGGAGCGGAAGAAGAGGTCGGGATCGATGCTCATGGCGTGATCGAGGCAGGCGTCGCAATGCCGGAGATGCTCGAGCAGGGCGGCGTCGGTGGTGCCGGGCTGGAGGCTGGCGCGGAACTGCCGGCAGGTCATCATCGCGATCCCTCCCACAGCCGCGCGTATTCGGGGAAGCGCCGTTTCAACTGCTGCTGCATCAGCTTGCGGGCGTTGAAGAGGTGATTGCGGACTGTCGATTCGCGGCATCCCAGGATCTTGGCGATCTCGGAGGAGCGAAGGTCTTCCATCTCGCTCATGACGAAGATGGTCTTCTGCTTCGGCGAGAGGACGTTCGAGACGGCGTTGAAGACCGACTCCACTTCCTTGCGGGCCACGGTCACGGTCTGCTCCGGATCGACCGAGGTCTTGACCAGGCGCAGGTTGGAGTTGACGGCGTTGTCGCGCGACTGCTTGTTGCGCATGAAGTCGATGGCGACGTTGGTGACCATGCGATAGAGCCAGGTGTCGAAGGCGTAGGCCGGATCGTACTTCTCCAGGTTCTCCCACAGCTTGAGAAAGACCAGCTGGGAGATGTCCTTGGCGTCCTCGCCGTTGCCGATGACGCGGTAGCAGAGACCGTAGACCTTGGAAGTCTTGCGGCGGACGAGGGCCTCGAACGCGCCGTCATCGCCCTGGCGGATCTGTTCGACCAGCTGACGATCGTCGGGCTCGACAGACTCTTTCGTCGGGATCATTTGGAGGACTACCGCGGCCATCGTGACACATGTACGGCGGCGGGATTGGGAACGTCTAGGGGGGACGTTGGATTTCTCCGGGGTCGCGGGGTCTCGCGGTTGCGGGGTCTCGCGGCGTTTGGTTGCTGGGTTGCTGGCAGGCGAACGAAGAAACTCAGCAACCTAACTCACACCGCGAGACCCCGCAACCCCGAGACCGCGAAACCCCATGCTAGAATCCCAAACACCTACCACATGCGCGTTCTGGTCGTTGGGCAAGGGGCACGCGAGCATGCGATCGCGTGGAAACTCCGCCAGTCTCCTCTCGTCAAGGAGGTCTACGCGGCCCCGGGAAACGCCGGGATCGCTGCCATCGCTGACTGCGTGAAGATCGGCGTGGCCGACATCATCGAGCTCGCCGATTTTGCCGAGCAGCTGAAGATGGACCTGACCATCGTCGGCCCGGAGCTCCCCCTGACGCTCGGCATCGTCGACGAGTTCCAGAAACGCGGCTTGGCCATCTTCGGCCCGACCCGCCTGGCCGCCGAGCTGGAAGGCTCCAAGGCGTTCTCCAAGGAGTTCATGCGCAAGTACGGGATCCCGACCGCCGAGGCCAGGGTGTGCGCGTCGCTCGACGAGGCCAAGGCCGCTCTGAAGGAGTTCGGCTATCCCTCGGTAATCAAAGTCGACGGCCTGGCCTCGGGTAAAGGCGTCGTCATCGTCGAATCGAAGTCGCAGGCCGAGGAGTATTTGCGGCTGGTCTTCGACGAGAAGAAGTTCGGCAATGCCGCCAACCGCATCCTCGTCGAGGAGTTCCTGACCGGCGAGGAAGTGTCATTCATGGCCCTGACCGACGGGACGAAGTTCGTCTCGCTGGCGCCGGCGAAGGATTACAAGAAGGCCTTCGACGGCGAGACCGGCCCGAACACGGGCGGGATGGGCGCGCACTCGCCGGCCGTGGTGCTGAGCGGCGAAACGGCGGCGGAGATCGTGAAGACGATCATCATGCCGACGATCCAGGGGATGACTTCCGAGGGCCGGCCATACACGGGATGCCTCTACGCCGGCGTGATGCTGACGCCGAAGGGACCGAAGGTGCTGGAGTACAACTGCCGCTTCGGCGATCCGGAAACGCAGGTGCAGATGCTCCGCCTCGAAGACGATCTGGCCGACATCTGTCTCAAGATCGCCCAAGGCAACCTCGGCGACACGAAGCTGAACTGGCTCAAGGAAGCGGCCGCCTGCGTCGTCATCGCCGTCGACGGCTACCCGGACGATTTCCCGAAAGGGCAGGAAGTCGTCATCGACCCGATCGACGATCCCGCCGTGACCATCTTCCACGCGGCCACAATTCAGCGTGGCGACAAAATGATCAACGTCGCCGGCCGCGTCGCCAGCGTCTGCGCCCGCGCGGCGACGCTCTCCGAAGCGTTGGCAAAGGCGTACGAAGCCGCGCCGAAGGTGCGGTTCGAGGGGGCCAGGTACCGGATGGATATCGGGTACCGGGCGCTGGAGCAGCGGAAGAACTGACAGACGTCAGGCAACCGCAAGGATTTTTGCCGGGTAGTGGCGGAAGACCTCGTCCGCGGTGACAATCGTGAGCTCGTGATTCAAGGCCTGGCAGATGAGCATTCGGTCGAAGGGATCGCGATGAAGTAGACCTCGTTGGACTTGTCGCGGATTGCGTTGGACGCATATCGCGGAAGCTTCGGGTCATTACTGATGTACCAAAGGCCTGGCAGATGAACATTCGGTCGAAGGGATCGCGATGAAGTAGACCTCGTTGGACTTGTCGCGGATTGCGTTGGACGCATATCGCGGAAGCTTCGGGTCATTACTGATGTACCAGAGGAACGCGTGCGTATCGAGGAGCAGCTTCATCGGCCTTCAAAGGCGTCGAGCAGATCGTCCGGAAGGGGATCGTCGAAATCGTCCGGGACCACGAACTCACCGGCGGCAAGTCCGACCGGACGCAGCGCTTCGGTCTCGGTGAAGGGCCGGATCTCTGCCACGGGCTTCTCCCCTTGGTAGACGAGGATGGTTTCTCCGTCGATCACACGGTGAAGGAACTCGGCCGCTTCGTTCTCGACTTGCTCGAGGGTGGCGTTCATTGTGCCGTCATTCTAGCAATTCGGAGCAACATGCGACGGGTAGCCGGGAATCACTCCACGTTCTTGATCGCGATCGTCTTCACATTCCGGATCCACCGCGCCGGCCGCTTCTCCTCTGGCACGATGATGCGAAACGGACCTTCCTTCTCGGGTAGCGGCTTGCCGTCCTTCGTATCCGCGAGGACGATCAGCCGGTCGGTGAAGGCCGGATCGGTGTCGGGAAGGGTGAAGACGACTTCGTAGCCGTCCGTTGCCGTGATCACGACGATCGTCCGCAGCGCTTTACCGCGGAGCTTTTCACCTCGTGGGACGCTGGCGCGTTCGAGGATCGATCCGAGGAGGACGCCTTCGTAGGTTGCGACCGGGTTCTCGTGTTCCTTCGCTTCGACCTTCACGCGCGGTAGGCCGGCGAGGGTGTCGGGGGTGACGGTGATGGTTTGATTCTGGGCAGCGACGGAGATCGCAGCGAGCAGGAGGAGAAGAGTCATCGAGATTTTCACGCGGCGATTCTAGACGTAGGTCGGACTCTCAGTCCGACAGGTGCTTGCGCGGATGAATGGTTCAGGGTGCGTATTTCACGAGGGGTCGGACTGGAGAGTCCGACCTACGTTGCCGTCGAGCCGCCGCACGAGCTACCCGCGCCTGCCGTGCAGCCAAAGCAGTGCGCCCGCGTCACCACGCTCCGCTTTTGCCACCGTGCGAAATCAAACGTCTCGATGCTCATCGCTCCGGCAGCATCGAGATCGAGCATCTGGTTGAAATCGCAATCGAACAGGCGGCCGTCCCAGGAGACGGAGATGGTGTTGCGGCACATCACGCCGGAGACGGCGCCGGGATTGAAGGCGTCGATCAGGCGGAACATGTAGGAATCGAGGTTATCCGTCTCGATCAGCCACTCCAGGAAGCGTGAGATGGGCATGTTGTTCAGCGCCAGCAGGCGGTCGAAGGTGATGCCGAAGTCGCGTTGCAGCGCGACTTTCCATTCGTTCTCGATGCTCGACTGCGGCGCGGCCAGGAAGGCGCCGGCGGGATTGGTCATCAGCGACAGGACGCGGCCGGGATTCCCCTGTCCATACCCGACACTGTTGAGCAACTTCAGCGCCTCGATCGACTTCTCGAACGCGCCGTCGCCTCGCTGCGCATCGGTGTTGCGCTGGCGATAGTGCGGCAGCGAAGCCACGATCTCGACCTCGCGATCGGCCAGCCATTCGGCGAGGCCGGCATTGCGCGCGAGCAGCAGGACCGACAGGTTGCAGCGGTCGATCACGTGCTTCCCGCGGGCGCGCGCTTCGTTCACGAGATAGCGAAATTCCGGATGAAGCTCCGGCGCGCCGCCGGTGATGTCGACCGTGTGCGCCGCGGTCTGATCGAGCGCCCGGAGACAGGCGTCGACCGTGGCACGGGTCATCATCGCGTCGGAGCGATCTGGGCCGGCGTCGACGTGGCAATGGCGGCAGGTCATGTTGCACAACTTGCCGAGGTTGATCTGGAAGATCTCGAGATTCGCGGGAGTCAGCGCGGGCCAGCCGGCGCCGCGGAGCACCTCGTCAAAACTAGGCCGGCCGGAGGTGCTGGCGGCGAGTGCGGCCAGCTGAGCAACCGGATTCGCCAGCGGCGCGCGCCGTGACGAGAGGGTCGACGTCACATACCCACCTTTTCCGCGTGCTCTTTCATCTGCATCCCGTGAACAAGCGACGCACCGCCGCGGATTGCACACGCCACATGCACCGCCTCGGTCATCTGCTCGACGTCCGAGCCCTTCTGCAGACACTCGGTCGTGTACGCATCGATGCAATACGGGCACTGCACCGTATGCGCGACGGCCAGCGCGATCAGCGCTTTCTCTCGCTCGGTGAGGGCGCCGGCGGCGAAGACGGCGGAGTAGTACTCGAAGAATTTCTTTCCCAGTTCCGGCGCACCCTCGGAGATGGTGCCGAAGGCCTTGAGATGGTCGGGTGTGTAGTAGTGGTCTGACACGATCGGTGCTCCTTAGAATTTCCACCACGGCTTTTTCGCGGCCGCGGTGGACTTGGAAGTGCGTTGCAGAAGCGCCGGTATCGTGGTGAAAAGGCTGAGAACCGAATCGCCTTCCGGATTGGCAAGCTGCTTCCTGACTTTGTTGAACGGATAGAGCGTCAGCTTTTCATTGAGCCTAACCGCCCATCCCATTTCATCCTGGATCCACTGACCACCGAAGGTTTGACGAATGCACTCTCCCAGAAACGCACCAAGCGTATTCGGCAACTGATCTTTGACCTCCGGCGCAGCGTTTTCGCGCTGACCGTCGATGTACTGATCGAGCCAGCGGACACCGTCTTCATCGAACCTGGCGTCGACACCGAGGCTCTCACGCGCGACCGTCCGCACGAGCTCGGCGTTCGATCGTATCTGCTCCTCCATCGCCTACGCCTTTTCCTGCGCGTCGACGACGGCGATGGCCGCCATGTTGACGATGTCGCTGACGTCGACGCCGCGCTGGAGCACGTGTACCGGCTTGGCCATCCCCTGCAGAATCGGACCGATCGCTTCCGCCCCGCCGAGGCGCCAGAGAAGTTTGTAGGCGGCATTGGCGGCATCGAGATTCGGGAAGATCAGCACATTGGCGTCGCCCTGAATGGCGCTCCACGGATAGTCGGCGCCGGCGATGTGCGGTTCCACTGCGGCGTCGGCCTGCATCTCCCCTTCGATGATGAGATCGGGCCGCTGCTGCTTCACAATCGCCACGGCTTTGGCCGCCTTTTCCGCCTCGGGATGCTGTGTCGAGCCGAAGTTGGAGAACGAGATCATGGCGATGCGCGGCTCGATGTTGAACCGCCGCGCCGTCTCCGCCGTGAGGATGGCGATCTCCGCCAGATCCTCGGCGGTCGGTTCGATGGTGACGGTGGTGTCAGCGAGAATCAGCATCCGCCCCTTGAACATCAGCAGGTATGCGCCGGAGACCTTTTTCACGCCCGGCCGGGTCTTGATGATCTGCAGCGCCGGCTTGATCGTGGCGGGATAGTACGCGCGCAAGCCGGCGATCACGCCGTCCGCGTCGCCCGCCTCGACCATCATCATGGCGAAGTAGTTGCGGCTGTTGAGGATGCGATAACCGTCAGCCACGGTCACACCGTGCCGCCTGCGGATCTCGGCGAAGCGGTGCACGTACTGGTCGCGTTGCGCACAACGCTCGATGTCGATGATAGTGACCTTCGCTTCGTCGATGTGATGCTTCTGCAGCAGCGGCGCGACCACATCGCGCTTGACCAGCAGGATGGGATGTGCCAGCCCCTCGTCGATGAGGATCTTGGCGGCTCTGATGATCTTTTCCTGATCGCCCTCGGGGAAAACGATCCGCTTGGGATCGCGCTTGGCGCGGTCGTAGACACCGTGCATCATGCCGCGAGCGCGCCCGAGGAGCTGCTCGAGACGGCGGCGGTAGGCGTCGTAATCGGCGATCGGCTCCTGGGCCACGCCGGTCTCCGCGGCGGCGCGCGCAACCGCAACCGGCACGTTGAGCAGCACGCGCGAATCGAACGGCTTCGGGATCAGGTACTCGCGTCCGAAGGTGAACTTCGCGCTGCCGTACGCACGCAGCACGTTGTCAGGCACTTCCTCCTTCGCCAGCTCGGCCAGCGCCAGCGAGGCGGCCAGTTTCATCTCGTCGTTAATCGTCGTGGCGCGGCAATCGAGCGCGCCGCGGAAGATGAAGGGAAAGCCGAGGACGTTGTTGACCTGGTTCGGGTAATCGGAGCGGCCGGTGGCCATGATCACATCGGATCGCGCCGCGATGGCCTCGTCGTAGCCGATCTCGGGATCGGGATTGGCCATGGCGAAGACGATCGGATTCGCGGCCATCGCCTGGATCATGTTCGGTTTGACGATGCCGCCGATGGAGAGGCCGACGAACACGTCCGCATCGACCAGCGCCTCGGTGAGCGTGCGCCGTGTGGTCTCGGCGGCGAACTCCTCCTTGTATGGCGTCATGTCGATCGTGCGGCCTTTGTAAATCACGCCCTTGCTGTCGGTCAGGATCACGTTTTCCTTGCGCAATCCCATGCGGATGTAGAGCCGCAGGCAGGCCATGGCCGCCGCACCGGCGCCGGAGATGACGATCTTCACCTCCCCGATCTTCTTGCCCGCCACTTCCAGGGCGTTCTTGAGCGCGGCGGCGGAGATGATGGCCGTACCATGCTGGTCGTCGTGGAAGACCGGGATCTTCATCACCGCCTTGAGCCGCTCCTCGATCTCGAAGCACTCCGGCGCGGCGATGTCCTCGAGGTTGATACCGCCAAACGTCGGCTCCATGATCCGGACGGCGTTGATGAACTCCTCGGTGTCGTGCGTATCGAGCTCGAGATCGAAGACGTCGATGTCGGCGAAGCGCTTGAAAAGGACGGCCTTTCCCTCCATCACCGGCTTGCCGGCGGCCGCGCCGATGTTGCCGAGTCCGAGGACGGCGGTACCGTTCGAGATGACGGCGACGAGGTTCCCCTTGTTCGTGTACTTGTAGACGTCGCCCGGCTCGCGGGCGATCTCGAGGCAGGGCTTGGCGACGCCGGGCGTATAGGCAAGAGCCAGGTCGCGCTGCGTCGCGGTCGGTTTCGTAGGGACGACTTCGGTCTTTCCAGGACGCCCACCGGAGTGGTATTCGAGGGCATCGTCGCGGTCGTTATCAGCCATCGAGGGAGTCTATCAAGAGTGGGGAGGAGGGTCTGTGAGCAGACATTCCGTCGGCGTAGCCGGCGGCAGATTCGTAGCCCCCGGCTTTTCAGCCGGGGGTCCGAAACACGCATTCCATCGCAAGCCCGCTTGAGCGGGCGACAGGAACGGACGGCCAGCCTGCCGCCCGCTGAAGCGGGCTTGCAATGTTGGAATGGCGCTAGAAACCCCCGGCTGAAAAGCCGGGGGCTACGATCTCTTGCCGGCTCACGCCGGCACGGACATCTTCGTTATCCCTCGCGTCCGCGCATTTCCCGGAGGAGATCGTCAGCGGAGATCGTCTCGGTCACATTCGGTGATCGAAACCACCAAAGGCGCGCCTGACAAACTTAGCCCCCGGCTCGGCGGGGGAACGGGGTTCCCCCAGATTCGCGGACGCGAAGGCGGCCGCAACAACGCACAACCGATGACGACCGCCTTCGCCGTTGTCCTCACCCGAACTGCTTCACCACCGCCAGCCACAACGCCAGCGTTTCGCTCCTCGCGCTGACCAGGCTCTCGCCGCCTGGGCGGACCGCGGTCTGGACGAGAACGAGCTTCGACTTCGGGTCGACGAAGACGTACTGCCCGTTGGCGCCGACCATGGCGAACATGCGGCGGTCGGTGGGGAGGATCCAGATCTGGTAGCCGTAGCCGTAATAGCGCGAGGCGCGGCCGGGGGCGGCCTGCGGCTCGGAGATCTGGCGCGTCGTCGCTTCGACCAGCCAGCTCTTCGGGATCAGCTGCTTGCCGTTCCAGGTACCGTCGCAGGCGAGGAGGCGGCCGAAGCGGGCGTAGTCGCGAAGAACGGCGTTGAATCCCCACGGACCGATCTCCTGATTCGAGCTCTCCACCGCCCAGCTGGCATCCGACTCCGCGCCGATGGGAATCCAGATCCGCTCGGAGAGATAGCGCGACAGCGGCATTCCGACGGCACGCCGCAACACGGTGGTCAACACCTCGCTGTCGCCCGATGAGTACTTGAACTTCGTCCCCACCGGCGAGGTTCGTGTCGCCGATTTCGCCAGCGACTGGCCGGTGTCTTCGTCCGTCGTGAAAACATCCTTCCAGAAGGTGTCTTCGCTCAGCGTCACGCCGGACGACATCAGCAGCAACTCGCGCAGCGGCGTTTCGGCATACGGACTCTTCGCCAGCGCCGGGACGTAGGCCGAAGCGGAATCGCCGATCGAGCGGATCTTGTGCTCGGCCACGGCGATTCCCATCAGCATGGAGACGAACGTCTTGGTCATCGAATGGCCATCGAAGCGATCGTGATCGGTGCGCGCGTACTGATAGGTCTCGGTGAGGATGGTGTCGTCGCGCGCGATCAGCAGGCCGGTGACCGGAACGCGGTCGAGGAAATCGTTCAGCGTGTAGCTCTTTCCCTCGAACTCGTAGCGGATCGCCGGCGGCGTCGCGGCGCGCTTGAAGGTCCAGACCTTCTGCCCGTGCGCGACTTTGCTCGTCGGATAGAGCTCGTCGGAATGACTGTTTGCACCGACGGCATGATTCTGGGCCTCGTCGGTGCGGTCCGCCGGGCCTTTCGGATAGCCCTCGGCCTGCCCGTACTTCGCGGCGTCCGGCCCGCCCGGACGGAAGACGGGACCCGATGTCTGGGCGAGAAGCGGAACGGTCAGGACGGCGAGCGCGAGAACGCGTTTCATGATCAAAAGGAAACGCCGCCGAAGTCGGCGGCGTTCGTTGTCAGCATCGTTGAGTGATTAACCCGCTTTGCGCTTCCGCTGCTGCGGGGTCGGGGTCGCCTGCGGCGCATTGTCCGTGCGCGTGCGCGCCACCGGGCCGGAGAGATCGTGCGTCCGTCCGGTCAGCTTGTTCCAGGCGATGGCTACGGCCGGGACGATCGTGACCGTCGAGTACGTGCCGGCCAGGACGCCGATGAGGAGGATCCAGGCGAACTCGTGGATCACCTTGCCGCCGAAGAGAAGCAGCGCCACCAGGACGATGACCACCGAGCCGGAGGTCAGGATCGTCCGCGACAGCGTCTGGTTCATGGCCAGATTGAGCTGCTCTTCCAGCGTCATGCGCGACTTCAACTTGCGCTTGTTCTCGCGGACGCGGTCGTACATGACCACGGTGTCGTTGATCGAGAAGCCGACGATGAGCAGCAGCGCGGCCACGATGTTCAGCGAGAACTCGCCGTTGATCATCATCAGGAAGGCCAGCGACATCAGCACGTCGTGGATGATGCAGACGATGGCCGAGACGCCGAACATCAGATCGAAACGAAGCCAGAGGTAGAGACCCATCGCCAGCGTCGAGAGGACGACTGCCCAGATGGCCTTCTGCTGCAGGTCGTGGCCGACCTGCGGGCCGACCGTCTCCTGATTGAGCACGTTGAAGGCGCCGAGGAAAGCTTTGTCATTCAGAACGCCGGCGATTCGCGTGGTCACGCCGGGAGCCGAGGTCACCTGGGCCATGTTCGTGAAGATGCCCACTTCCGAGCGCTTGTTGATGATGTTCTGGGCGATGTCGCGGTAGTAATCCTTCGCCGTCGGAACCGTTCCCTTGGCGTCCGGATCGGCGGAGCTGAGGAGCTCGGCCAGACGATCGCGGCCGTTGAAGTTCAGATCGAGCTTCGAGGCGGCCTGCGGGTTCAGGTCGGAATTCAGCTTGGCCACGACCTGACCGGCGTAGTCGACTTCCTTGCTCTGCTCCGGCAGGCGGATCAGAACTGCGCGGTCTTCCGGCTTGCCGTACTGCTGGATCGAGGCATCGGCCAGGTCGGTGCGCAGGCGGTCCATCGGAACGGCATCGCGGAACTTGAGGGTGATGGTCGCGCCGCCGGCGAAGTCGATGCCCCAGTTGATGCCGCCGTTCTTGAAGAACATCCCCAGGCCGGCCAGCATGAACAGAACGGAGAAACCGACGGCGAAGAACCGCCAGCGAACGAAATCAAACTTCGAATTGACGAAAATCTGCATGGATATCTCTCCTCGCCTGCCTTAGATGCTCATCTCGGCCGGGCGATTCTGCGGTTTGTACATGACGTCGAAGATCACGCGCGAGACGAAGAACGCCGTGAAGACCGACGCGAACAGACCGATGAGCAGCGTGACGGCGAATCCCTTGATCGGGCCCGTTCCGAACTGGAAGAGGAAGAGCGCCGAGATGATCGTCGTCATGTGCGTGTCGATGATGGTGCCGAAG